>Ga0163111_10000139_pt1 | contig 41935 bp, 29 predicted proteins | sample CRUFie1St18metaG_FD_109645 | JGI IMG/M metagenome (GOLD analysis project Ga0163111, IMG submission 109645) | Marine microbial communities from the Costa Rica Dome - CRUD Field 142mm St18 metaG | ecosystem: Environmental > Aquatic > Marine > Oceanic > Photic zone | place: Costa Rica: the Eastern...
CAGACGCGCGTCCGAACACGAATACGTTGGCGGCGTTGTAGGGAGTCGCCACGGATTAGGTCAACATCACAGGCGGATATGGCTTCAGACGCGCGTCTGGACACGAATACGTTGGCGGCGTAGTGGGGAGACGAGCGTCTGGAGACAAATACGTTAACGGATATGGGATTTTCCGTCTAGAAAAATAGACGTTTTAACAAGTAGGGTGGTTCTCCTCCCAAGAATCGAGTCTATATTCTACATTTTGCACTCAACTACCTCTTAATAGGAAAAGGCCACCTTATATAGGTGGCCTTATGTGTAAGGGAGGAACAAATCAACTTAACAGATAATATATCCTAAATTAATGTTTTCCTACCAAAGATACAAAGTATATATTTGGTAAATACTTACCTCTGAACCTCAACTTTTCGAACTTCCTTACTATCTCCTACTCTTAGCTGAACCATATATACGCCAGCACTGAGTCCTTCCATGTTGATATTCAATACATTGTGACCGCTTTCTACCTTCTTAGTTTGCTTGTAAACAAGCTTCCCATATATATCATGAATGGAAATTTGAGCATCTCCAATTTCATCTGTATAGAAATCTAGGAAAACGTCACCAGAACTTGGGTTTGGATATAGATTGAACCCTGCAATATCCTCTGTTTGAACCAGTGTCTCTAATGATTTATCTGGTGTAGCTATACCCACAGATATACCCGTCTCTATATCGTCCTTACCAGTTGTCTTAACGACAGAGACAAACGGTACATTTCGTCGTTCTACTTGCAAGTAGTACCCTTGATCGCTGAACTCACCGCTGGCTCCTACTACCTGTATGAAGTAAGTCGCCCCAACTGTTGCTCCATTCACAACCACCACCTCACTTGAATTACCCGATAAAGTACTTGATCCAACAAGGGTCATTCCTCCGTCAAAGACATTCAAGTCAAGATTCGCGACCAAACCTCTTAGTTCGATGGCTAGGTTGTTCTTCGTTCCGACAACAATAGAGTACCAGTCTTGGTCTGTTGCATCACAAATACGTGCATTCAAGTTCACTCCTACCAATGGCAATGGTGCCGAATTCGCCATCGTTTCATTTGGCTCAAAGATATCACGGCCACACTCTAGCATTACTGTTTGCGTAGAAGAAGCCGAACAAACGTCATTGCTTGCAATCAAGCTAACAGTATATGTACCAGGAGCCGAATATGTATGGGTTGGGTTTTGAACATTAGCCGTTGTGCCATCTCCAAAGTCCCAAAGCCATGTATCCACAGGAGGACTCGCTTGTGTAGAATCAGAGAAAGCAACCGTCAAACCTGTTACAGTTAAATCACGCTCATAGCCAAAGTTTCCTACTGCAGGCGCAACAACCACAAAGTTTGGTTCAACAATGGTATCGTTACCTGTTGGTCGTGTCACAATCAAAGAAACCGTATAGGAGCCACTTGAGGTGTAAGTATGGTCTGGGAATTCTAGGGTAGACGTATTACCGTCTCCGAAATCCCACATCCAAGCTGTACCATCTCCCCCTAATTCCGCGAAAGAGGCGGTCAGTGGCGGACAACCTGTCGTATCTGTTGCTGCAATACCTGCTGTTGGAGATGCAGGTGCATTCAAGGCATAAACCGTTGTGTCACGACATCCATTTTCATCTTCAACCATCAAGACTACATTGTAGGTAACTGGAGCAATATACAATTGCTGCGTCGGGAATCGATCCGTAGAGGTTCCGCCATTGCCAAAGTCCCATTCCCAGCTCACAACAGAAGAAGAGTTCCCTATTGATTCATCCAGATAAGTCACATTCAATGGAGCCGTACCCGTATCCCCTTCCAATGCAAAAGCAGCTGTTGGTGGTGGGTGAACCGTAATGGCTTCCACTTTCGTTTCTGTATCGCTACAACCCAAGTCGTTAGTAATCGTCAATTTGACAGTATACTTTCCTTGGAAGGTGTACGTATGACACGCATTCATACCTGTAGCACTTGTGCTGTCCCCAAAGTCCCAAGTATAAGAAGAGATTGGCGCATTAGAAGAAGAAGCATCAGTGAAACAGATCTCTTCACCAGGACAAATAGAATCAGGTGTATAGGTGAAGTCAGCTACAGGCAATTCTAATTGAATATAATTCAATTTTGCTGTTGTAGTGCTTCCATTCACATCATAAGTTGTCAAGGTTACAGAATAGCTGCCATTCGATCCATACGTATGCGTCGGATTCTGTTGCGTAGAAGTAGAACCATCACCAAAGTCCCATAGCCAACTTGTAATTGGATTATCTCCAGGAGTTGATAAATCTACAAAGCTAATCGCTAGTGGCGCACAGCCTACCGTATCACTGGCCATGAAGTCAGGAGCAGGTGGAGCTTCTACAGAAACGACTTGTTCTGTAGTATCATTACACCCATTGTCATCTTGTACCACCAATACGACATCATAATCTCCAATACCAATGAAGGTTGTAGACGGATTCTGAGAAGTTGAAGTTTGGCCATTATCGAATGTCCAACTCCAGTTGTTCAAGTTATTCGTAGCAGTCGAGTTGTCTGTAAAGTTTACAGTCAATGGAGAACTACCCGATGTATTCGATGGAGTAAAGGAAGCTACTGGATCTGGATATACCTGAACGGTTTGTGACAATGTCAAAGCTTTCTCACATCCTTGTGCATCTGTTACCTTCAAGGTAACCGAATAGAAACCAGCAGAATTATAGCTATGACAAGGATTCTGTGCGTTTGAAGTCATGCCATCACCAAAGTTCCACTCCCAAGCCGTAATGGTTTGGCCTCCAGTTGAAAGATCAGTAAAGCAGACATCCTCTCCTTGACATGCAGAGAACTTATCTTGAACGAAGTTCGCTACAGGCAATTCCATCGTGATATAATTCGTCTGTGTGAGGGTATCGCTACCATTCACATCAAACACCACGAGAGATACCGTATAAGAACCATTCGCATTATATGTATGGACAGGGTTTTGATCCGTAGATTGGTTACCGTCACCGAAGTCCCAAAGCCAGTTAGTAATGCTATTGTCTCCTTGCGTTGATCCGTCAGAGAAGCTTACAGCCAATGGCGCACAGCCTGAAGTCACATCAGCTGTGAACCCTGCTGTAGGTAGAGCCTCTACGACAATGCTTTGTGTAGCAGAATCTAAACAACCATTTCCATCTGTCGCAATCAAGGTTGCGTTATAGGTACCTGGGGTTGTATAGGTATTCTCTGGGAATCGGATATTGTCCGTATTGCTATCCCCGAAGTCCCAATCCCAGCTCGTAATCGGCGCAGCGTTACCAATTGATTGATCAAAGAATTGAACGGTGAAAGGAGCTCCTCCCACACTAGAAGAAGGCACAAAGTTCACAGTTGGATTCGGGAATACACGAACCGCCTGAATATCCGTGAAGGTATTGCTACAACCGTTTGTATCGGTAACTGTCAAATTAACATTGTAGAATCCTTGGTTTGTATACGTATGACACGCATTCTGGACGCTAGAGTTTGCTCCGTCTCCAAAGTTCCATTGCCATGTATCAATTGGAACATTCGAAGTACTTGCATCTGTGAAGCAAGTTTGGCCATCCGCACAAATAGGCGTTGTTCCTACCGTAAAGTTCGCCACTGGCTTTTCTAAGGTAATGAAGCCCGTTTGTGTCAATGTGTCTGATCCATTCGCATCGAATGCAATCAAGCTAACTGTGTACACCCCATCAGAGGTATAAGTATGCGTCGGATTCTGTTGTGTAGAGGTATTGCCATCTCCGAAATCCCACTCCCAAGCTGTAAACGGATTGTCACCTGCAACAGATAGGTCAGTGAAGTCAATCGAAGCAGGCGAACATCCAACAGTTGTACTAGCGGAGAAGTTAGCGGTACCCAATACTTGCACGACGATATCGCGAGAGAGGGTATCCTTACAGCCATTTGCATCTGTCACAATCAACTCAGGCATAAAGGTTCCAGGTGTGCTATAGGTAGCTTGTGGGAATCGAATAGTTGAAGTACTACCATTGCCCAAGTCCCAATCCCAGTTAGTAATTGCTGCAGCGTTACCAATCGATTGATCGAAGAATTGTACATCCAATGGAGCTGCACCAATGCTATCAATAGCATAGAAAGCAGCCGTAGGCGATTGATATATCTGAACGGCATTTACTGCTGTCGCCAGATGCGAACAACCTAAGATATCCGTAATCGTCAAAGTAATCGAATAGATACCTGCCGCCTCATAAGAATGTGTTGGATTTTGAGTGGTAGACGTATTGCCATCACCAAAATCCCAAGCCCAACTCACAATCGTTGTGTCATGCGTAGAAGCATCCATAAACGAAATTGGGTCTGTAATACATCCTGTATTGTTCACTACAGTGATACCTGCATCTGGCACATCCAATGTGATATAGTTCGTTTTCGTTATCGAGTTACTACATCCATTGTCATCTGTCATCAACAACGTAATGGAGTATTGACCTTCAGATGTAAAGGTATGAGATGGATTTTGGAGGGACGAAGTTGCTCCATCACCGAAATCCCATTGCCAGAATACGATAGTAGAATTCGCTTGAGAAGAATCAGAGAAGTTTACGGTCAATGGCGTACAACCACGAACGATATCCCCTTCGAACTCTGCCGTAGGTCCAACGATTGGAACAAGGCTGCTCTGCGTCAAGGAATCCGAACAACCGTTTTCATCTGTCACAACCAGTTTCACATCAAATGTTCCATTAGTTGTATATGTATGGCTTGGATTTTCATCAGTAGATGTACCACCATCACCGAAGTCCCATTGCCAACTAGAGATCGCAGTACTTGCTGAAGATTGATCCTCAAACATAACAGGAACCAGCGTACAACCAGGATTGCTTGTAAGCGCAAAGTTCACTGTAGGTACAGTAGAGATATCGATTTGTACAACAGCCGTATCTGTACATCCATCAAGATTGGTAGTTATCAAACTTGCATCATACGAACCGCTCAGTGTATAGAGAGCGGAGGGGTCAGTCAATGTAGAAGTATTACCATTATCAAAATCCCAGAAATGCCCAGAAATAGGAGCTCCTGAACCTGCTGAAGAAGCATTGGTAAACGAAACTGGTTGGGGAACACAACCGCTCGTCACATCAGGAGTGAAATCTGCATTTGGCGAAGCTATTACACTAATGAGATTTGACTTCGAGAATACCTGTCCACAATCTAACACATTGTTTGCAGTGAGGGTTACTGTATAGTCACCCGCCTGAGCATATACATGCGTTGGGTTTTGTAAGGTAGATGTATTACCATCCCCAAAATCCCAAATCCATTCCGCCAAAGTAGTATCTCCTACCGTAGCGTCGGTAAAGCTCACCTGCATAAACTCACAACCTGCAGTAATATCTTCTGTAAAGTTCGTAGCTGGCGCAGATAGAGTAAGATATCCCACTCGTGTAGCCGTATCCGCACAGCCATTACCATCCGTCACAATCAAGCTAATATCATAAGAGCCATTTGCGACATATGTATGATTTGCTTGTTGAGTAGTAGCCGTATTGCCATCCCCAAAGTCCCAAGTCCAGCTGTTAATTGCAGCATCTCCTACCGTACTTTGATCGAAGAAGGTAATTGGTTTCAACTGGCAGCTTCGTGTGCCACTCAAAGAGAAGTCTGCATTTGGTCCTCCTGTAATGATGATATCTTTCTGGGCAGACGTTTGGAATCCACCATTATCTGTAATCGTCAATGTGATAGTAAAGGTACCTCCTGTGGTATATGTATGGTTCGGATTCTGTAAGCTTGAAGTATTCCCATCTCCGAAGTCCCATAACCATGAAGCAATACCCGAAGATTGCGTTGTCGAACTGTCCGAGAAGGTCACAATAGCAGGCGTACAAGCGGCAGGAGTTGACATACCGAAGTTTGCAACAGAAGGTTGTCCTACGACAATATATCCAGCCTTAATTTCATCTATGTTACAGCCCAGTATCGTATCTATACCCGTCAATGTTACGGTATAAATACCAGGATTAGTAAATATATGGGTTGGGTCTGTTGCTGTAGAGTTATTGCCATCTCCAAATGACCATACATAGTCATCACTATTCGTAGAAGTATTCGTAAAATTAACAGTCAATGGTGCTAGCCCTGAAGTCACATTCGCCGTAAAATCAGGGGCAGGGGTTTGCACCTGCACATAAGCCGCCGAAGTAACGGTATCGCTACACCCATTAATATCGGTGACAGCGTGTACAACAGCAAAAGTTCCATCTGTTGTATATGTATGCGTCGGGTTTTGGGCAGAGGTAAGGTTACCATCTCCAAAGTCCCAATAGTAGCTTGATATTGTTGTATTGCTACCCGATAAATCTACGAAGCTTACATCATGTGGCGCACAGCCTAATGCATCTGCGGAACCACCATTTGAAGCAAATCCTGCAATCGGCGCTTCCAAGACTGTGATATCCCGTATAAGGGTGTCCGCACAGCCTGATGTATCTTCTGCAACCAACATAACAGGATATATACCTTGGGTCGCAAAAGTATGGTTCGGGTTTTCTTGGTTAGAGCTTCCTCCATCCCCGAAATCCCATGTCCATAGCCCTACTGGGGCAAAGGTTGCAGCCGTTGTATTGGTGAAAGGAGTAGCATGAGGTGCGCAGCCATTTGGCGCACTAAAGTTCACCAAAGGAGCAGGTTTAATAAATACCCCTTCAAAATTCGTATTGATACAACCAAATTGGTCGGTAACGGTCAATGAAACGGTAAATCCACCTCCATCTACATAGTGGTGCTGTGGATTCTGAAGGGAAGATGTGGTTCCATCCCCGAAATCCCATTGCCAATCAACGATATTACTGCTAGTGACCGTCACATCTGTAAAGTTCACGGTTTCCTTTTCACACTTCCCTACATCATCAGCCGTGAAGTCAGCCGTTGGCCCTTGAAGATTGATGTAATTGGTTCGGGTGAATGTAGAACTACAGTTGCTATTATCTGAAACGGTCAGTGTCACAGAGAAGGAACCATCGGAAGTATATGTATGCGTTGGGTGTTGTTGATCAGAAGTATTACCATCACCAAAGTCCCAATGCCAATTTGTAATAGGTAGTCCTGTATTGGAAGCATCTGTAAAGTTCACAGTATGCGGAGCACAACCACCTGTAACATCTCCGATAAAGTTCGACCCAGCCAAATTCACTACATGTATCGTACCTGTAACAGTATCTGTACATCCAATAGAGTCTCCAGGTACGAAAGTAACGGTATAATCTCCTATGTTTGAGTACACCGTAGACGGGTTAGGAGTACCCGCAATATTTCCATTTCCAAAGTCCCATGTCCAAGAAGAGACAGGATTGCTGGTAGCTTGTGCTTGGCTCATGAAGTTCACCAAAAGTGGAGCACAACCAATCGTATCTACCGCATCAAACTCTGCAATTGGTGGGAAGTCTACCCTAATTTGTTTATCAACCCTCAAAGTACATCCAATAACCGTAATGATTTCTAACCCGACATTGTATACACCACTATTATAGTATACATATTTAGGATTCTGGAAGAAGGAACTATCTCCTGTACCAAAGCCCCATTTCCACGCTATTACCGTCGTATCTACAATAGATATGTCGGTAAATTGGAGGGAGTCCCCTACACATGCAGGTGCTTTAGAAATACTAAAGTCTGGTTGTGGGTCAAACAAATTGAGGTATCCTGGTTTCAAGGTACTATCCACACAGCCTCTTACATCTGTTACAGTCAATTGTACGTCTAAATCCGCAGGCCCCACATTGAAGCCTTCAATTGGATTCTGTACATTCGATGTAGCTCCATTTCCAAAGTCCCATAACCAAGAGGCAATAGTTGTATCAGTAATGGTTGAATCTGTAAAACGTATTGCGACAGGCACACAGGCATAGGTCGGATCAGCCCCAAACCTGACATCAGGCAGGGCATAGGCTTCGACCTGTTTGGTCACCGTATCGGTATAGTTCGTTCCATCTACGACAATGAGGGTGACATCATAAACCCCCGCGGTTATATAGGTATGGGTCGGATTCTGTTGGGTACTCGTATTTCCATCCCCAAAGTCCCACGCCCATGTCACTATTGGCTCCGAACTCGTTGTTGTACTACTATCTGTAAAGGTTACATCATAGGGTATACAATCGGCCGAATCCGATATACCAAAGTCCGCGATCACGATTGGCGGAATCACGACAATCGTATCTACCTTAATGATTGTATCTCGACAACCTGTACTATTTTCCACCTCTAAACGAACGGTATACACTCCCGTATCCGCATATACATGGGTCGGATTTTGTTGGGTACTCGTATTTCCATCTCCAAACAGCCAAAGCCAATCCGTGAGTGTTGAAGTCCCTGGCGTAGTTGTTTGGTCAGTAAACATAGCTGTAAAGTTCACTGTACCCGTATCATCCGCGACTGTAAAGTCAGCGTCTGGGGTATTAACCTTTATATAACCTGGCTTGACCTTATCAAAAGGCATATTATCAGGCGTTGTAAAGAGTGCTAAGGAGATTGTAAACTCCCCTCCTTCCGTAAAGGTATGGGTTACAGAATCTCGGTATTCCTCCCTGAACTCCACATTTCCATCTCCAAAGTCCCACATATGGAAGTTAATACTATCCTGCATATTACTTGTATTCTGGAAGAAGACCGTAAGTGGCGCACAGCCTTCCAGTACTGTGGCCGTAAAGTTCACCGTATCGGGTGCAGAGGGGCCTACTTGAACGACATATTCCATCGCCCCTGTTGTTCCAATGACTGTATCTCGACATCCGCCATTCCCTTCTACAATCAATTGGACTCCATAGTTCCCGTTATTGACAAAGGTATTAGTTGCATTGACTCCAGTAGCTGTATTTCCATCAGCAAAATCCCAGAAGTAACTGTTAATCGTTTGCCCATAGTCTGCACTAGACGAGGAGGCATCAAAGGTCACTGTCAGCGGTGCCCCTCCAGAGTCAGGTGCCATAGTGAAATCGGCCTCAAGTTCTCCGACTTCCACTGTTGCGACAGATAAAGTCGTAATTTGTCCTTGTTTGGTGGTAATTGAAACTGTTACATCAAAGTCACCAGAGATTAAATACTCATGAGATATAGTTGTTGTTTGGCCTCCTGAATTGAGGTTGCTATTCGATTGCGACATACTGGTACCATCTCCGAAATCCCAGAACCATAGGAGTACCGTATCCTGAGGAGAGACACTTGCCGTAAATGTTGCAGTATGAGGCGGACAACTACCCGTTGTATTTACCCCAGACCCTGTACCTGTTGCTGCACCTGCCGAAACAGTAATTTCTAAGGTATCCCTATCCACACATCCTCCATTATCTGTCACAGCGAGAATGGCCTGCCCACTTTGGCTGAAGGATACTCCTGAAGGGTTGGTTGCGGATGAGGAAGTAGGTGTCGCATTTGTAAATGTCCAATTATAGGAGGTAATAGGATTAGGTGATGAGGAATTATCCGTAAAGTCCACAGATAAGGGAGGAGCCCCCGACACCGTACTTGAGTTAATACCCGCAATTGGGCCCCCAATGGTCACATCGACCGAGTCCCTGACGGTACAACCCGATTTTTGCCCATTGGCGGTAAAGTACACTCTATAATTTCCAGGCTGGGAGTATAAGTGAGTGGAATCAAGCCTCGAATTAACGACCCCTCCATCTCCAAAGCTCCATGAAAAATTATCTCCAACACTATCTTGGGGCGAGACGTTCATCGTCGCCGCGAAGTTCAAAACTTGCGGCGCGCAGCCCGAGGGCGAGCCTCCAGGACTTGTAATATTGACATTTATAGGTTGCCCTGGCCCAAAGACCCTAAATCTTTTATGGGCTGTATCGATACAACCTTTGTTGTTTTCTACTTCTAGGATGATATCATATGTACCAGGGTTATTAAAAGTATGTGTAGGATCTTCTGATGAAGAACCTCCTCCATCATCAAAGTCCCAATCCCAGTCGGTAACATCATTAGAAGAGCTACTCAGGAAATCAATCGTTGCAGGAGCCGTACATGCACTTTGAGGTGCATTGATACCCGCTGAAGGAGCTCCATTTACAATGATACTATCAGGCCAATAGGCAGTATCTGAACATCCTTGGAAGTTTGGTTCACCAAATGCAATCACCCGAATACGCGTTCGAACTCCTGTTGCGAATTCATAATCGACGTTCGGATAGTTCCCAAAATAAGCTGCCTTAGGAGAAGAGAAACTAATGGTATCATTGACAATAAATTCGATAGTAAGGCTGGCCGTGTTAGTGGTAGCTCCCTCGTCTATCGTCAATCTATCCCCCGCACAGATTTCTCGTCTGGGGCCAGGGATAGGAAAAATCTGCGAACCATCTAGATAGAGTGCATTAATACCCGCACTAGGTACAGGCAAATTAATTGCATCTGTATGTACCTCCTGCGCAGAACAGCCCAGTAGGTCATTTGTAACGGTCAATCGAATATCATAAGCCCCTCCCTCATCATAAGTAACGCTTGGGCTATATGTATCATATACAAAAAGGTCTGTATTAAAGATATCTGCATCTTCGAAAACCCAATCGTAGGTATAATTAGGATCCAATGCAGTAACGGGGCTTACAGTAAAGTTGTAAGGAAATCCACAGGTAACAGGGAGGTCTAAGTCTAGATCTGTAATCAGTTCTCTAATCTCTACCGTTCGAGAACCACATACAGCTATTCCATCATTCACCTGAACGGTAACACTATAAGGGCCAGGGCCGCCATATGTATGGCTTCGAGAAGAAGTGCTAGAACCTGCAAAAACGGTATCTAGTGGACTACCGTCTCCAAAGTTCCAAATGTAGATAAAGTTACCAGAGGAGCCGCCATTTGCTGTGGCAGTAAAGGTAACAGGCCCAGGGATATTACAGGTATTCGCTGCAATATCAATGGAACTAGGACAAAACTCTGGCATTGTAACTCCTATATAGTCTACCTTTGTTTCGGTATGTGTTGAACCCGAGGCAAAGGTAGTCGTTAAGGAAACGGTCACATATCCAGCTGTACCCATATAGGTATGTGTCGGATTTTGGGTAGTTGATGTATTACCATCTCCAAAATCCCAACTCCATCCGACAGCAGTACCTCCCGAGGAGAGGTCAGTAAATTGGACAGGGTATCCAATTTGTATTACTGTTTGGTCTGCCGAGAAGTTAGCCGTTTGGGAATAGGCTAGGGAGATATTAAAGAAGAGGAAAGTTAAGCAAACAATGTAAAAACGTGTCATATTCTCATGCACTTTTATCAAGTCTCATTTATGTCTTAGTGAATTGCAGCAACGAAAACCCTTTTGCTTAGTATAAGTTGATGATTAAAAATATGTACGAATCTCAATAGGAAAAAAACGAAAAGGTTTCCTACCTATCTTTTATGTACCTTTAGTTGTTTTTGGTAAGCATACATTTCATCGCGTAGTGCTGCTGCCTGCATAAAATCTAGGTCTTTAGCCGCCTGTTCCATTTTTTTACGGACTTCGGCTATTTTCTTTTTTAGTTCGGCTTCTGTCATATATTCGGCTTTTTCCTCAGCCGCTACCGAAACTTGCACTTCTGTTTGTTGATACTGTCGTGTACGGTTTCCTCCCAAAGCCTGTCCGAATATATCGGTTTGCTTACGGATAACCGTTTTCGGTACAATCCCATGTTTTTCATTATAGGCAATCTGTTTAGACCGGCGATAGTTTGTTTCGTCGATAAGCCGCTGCATTGCCTTAGTAATTTTATCAGCATACAATATTACCCGTCCTTCTGCATGGCGAGCAGCCCGACCGGCAGTCTGTATCAAAGAGCGTTCAGAGCGGAGGAATCCCTCCTTATCTGCATCCAATATAGCAACGAGGCTAACTTCGGGTAAGTCCAAGCCTTCCCGAAGCAGGTTTACCCCCACTAACACATCAATTTTGCCTGCACGCAAGTTTTGCAGGATGTCTACACGATCTAGGGTATCGATATCCGAGTGGATATAGGTACTCTTGATACGTAATTCGGTGAGGTACCGCGAGAGTTCTTCGGCCATTCGTTTGGTAAGGGTAGTAACCAATACCCGAAATCCTCGTTTTACCTCATTGTCAATCTCTTCCAATAAATCATCGACCTGTGTACCACATGGTCGGATGTCTATTTTGGGATCGAGTAAGCCTGTTGGGCGAACAATTTGTTCAACTACTATCCCTTCTGCCTGTTCAAGCTCATAATCGGCAGGGGTAGCACTCATATAGATTACCTGATTGGTAAGCCCTTCAAATTCTGTAAACTTTAAGGGTCGATTGTCTAAAGCTGAGGGAAGTCGGAAGCCATTTTCGACTAGGGTGAGTTTTCGGGCACGGTCTCCATGATACATTCCTCGTACCTGTGGAACCGTTACATGGCTTTCATCCAATATCAGCAAATAATCATCAGGGAAATAGTCAATTAAACAGTATGGTCGGCTTCCTGCTTCCCGTTCAGATAAATAACGAGAATAGTTTTCGATACCAGAGCAGTAACCTAACTCTCGCATCATCTCTAGATCAAATTCAGTTCGTTCTTTTAAGCGATTGGCTTCGAGGAACATATGCTGTTCTTCAAAATACTTCACCTGACGCATGAGGTCGTCCTGAATCTTATGAATAGACTGATTCAAGACATCTCGGCTTGTTACAAATAGATTCGCAGGATAAACCGTAAAATTATCTAGACTCTTTTTTCGCTTTCCTGTATCAATATCAATCCGATGTATCTCCTCTATCTCATCATCAAAAAAGATTAATCGAATGATATCATCTTCATAAGCGGGGAAAATATCAACGGTATCCCCATTGACCCGAAAGTTACCACGGTCGAACTCAACCTGTGATCGACTATATGACAACTGCACTAGTTGGTCCAAGAAACGATTCATCGTAATTCGTTGATCTTTCTCTACAACAAAGATGAGAGACTCGAAATCCTGCGGTCGTCCAATTCCATAAATACACGAAACAGAAGCAATAATAATCACATCTCTTCTTCCCATGCACAAAGCAGAAGTAGCCCGCAAACGCAAGCGTTCAATATCTGCATTCAGGGTTAGTGCCTTTTCAATATAGGTATTAGAAGAAGAGAGATATGCTTCAGGTTGATAGTAATCGTAGTAGGAAACAAAGTATTCAACAAGGTTTTCGGGGAAGAATTCTTTAAACTCGCCATATAATTGAGCCGCTAAGGTTTTATTATGGCTAATGACAAGAGTAGGTCGTTGTAATTTTTGAATGACATTGGCTATAGAAAATGTTTTTCCAGAACCTGTCACTCCCTGCAATACTTGGAATCGCTCCCCAGTATTCACCCCTTCCACCAGTTGTTCTATAGCGGAGGGTTGATCACCAGCAGGGGAGAACTTAGCATGCAACTTAAATTGGTGGGTTGCCATACAATGGAGCGTCTTTAAGGAATAGATGCGCGATTATTCAAATTTACAGATTTTTGGCCATATTATATGCCTATATATACCCGTCTTTCCATAAAAGGTTCCTTCTTCATATAAATTATTATGCAAATTGAAAAGCATCCATTTCCAGCCTTTGTGCCAAATCAAGCGAAATATCTTATCCTGGGCTCTTTTCCTGGCCGAGAGTCAACGCAAAACCCAACTCCCGAAGACTGGTACTATGGAGCAAAAAGGAATCAATTTTGGAAAATACTCTCGCAGGTATACCAAAGGCCTTTACTGACAATACATGATAAAAAAGAATTACTCATACACCTTAACATAGCCATAGCCGATGTTATTCTATCGTGCCACCGAAAGAACAACAGCAATTTAGATGTGAATCTAGTAAATAAAGCATACAATATAAAAGGGATTGAGAAAATCCTTCAGGATTGTTCGATTATAAAGATATTTTGCACGAGTAGAGGGGTGGAGAAAATTATAAAACGACATTTTAAGGAACTTCTCTTGTCTTTCCCTACACTTGAGGTTCAGGTACTCCCCTCCCCTTCTCCTCGTTATTATGCTATGAAGCTTTCCCAAAAAGTCGAAGCATATAAATCTATGCTTCCCTGTTTATCTACATAGCCTTTTTAATAAGGTGTATTTTTCTGCATAATGCACCAAATCTGTTGCATCTTGAATATTGAATAGATTCTTTTGTACCTTTAGGCTACGCATACTACTTAAAATACAACACGATGAAGAAATGTTACCTCTTACCTTTATCCATATGTTTGGTGCTTATGGCTTGTAGTAAGCTGTCATCTCATAATGATGACTTCTCTATTTTTACTGGCTTATTTGAACAAGCAAACATTACAGTGGGAGATACCCTCGACTTTTCGACCCTCACATATGGAACACATGCAAGCAGTCCCCATTCTACAACCGAGGTACCTGATTCACTTTTCCAACTCCTCATTGACCAAAAGTACCTAAGTGATGTTCGATATAATTCTAGCTTAACGCATTTTGCCTTGGGCACCATTCAATTATCGGATGACTTAACAGGATATGTGGTTGGTCAATATGACAATGCCAATCTCTATGTATCTCAGATGTTTGTTTACTCAAAATCGGCAGGCACCTTCCAAGATGCACAATCGCTTAATTATCACATTGTAGCAGGAAGCTTTGAAGGCGATCGTAATGCTTGGTATACAGACGTTAATGGAGACGGCACAAAAGACATTATTTATCATGAACTCGGGCGAAATCAGGATACAGGTGAAATTAACTCTAATTTCTATATAGAAACATGGGGAGAGTCTTCCTTTGTTATCATCAATTTGGAAAATGCAGATGCCATACAAGCTGCTTTTCCTCTTAATCTATTGGAACAAAAAAGTATTGACTTACCTGAAACAACTGAAGAAATCGAAACAGAAACGGTTGAAGACAGTGAACCCAGTGGGGATGATCTCGACGAATTTGGATTCTAGTGTGTTTTTCTCTCATACTTATATCAAAATGGCAATCCTCATCAGAGGGTTGCCATTTTTCATAGGGGGTGTCTCCCTAAACAAACGTAATTGCAACATGGGCAAGGAAACGTGTTTCTCTATATATTCGCACTTACAGGATGAACACAGGAACGTGTTCACCTATACATTCGCACTTACAGAATGAACACAGGAACGTGTTTACCTATACATTCGCACTTGCAGGATGAGCAGGTGAACATAACTCGGTCAATTTCTCTCAACAACTTTTATAGCCTTAAACCTTTAAACGTTGGATAAAGATTAAGCCTAATAAAGAAGGGGTAATGATATTGATAAGATATAAAACAAAGGCGCTCCCAAAGGCAGTTATTGCACTAATCCCAAATAAGCCTGTTACGAAAAGAGCTGTAGATTCGCGTATCCCTAGTTCAGAAAAGGCAAGACTAGGCAAGATTGATTTAATAAGAAAAATAAGTCCAATAAGTGCAAATGCTAAAATCGCAGGCTTATCTAAGCCAAACGCAACCATCATCATCCAATATTGTGTAGAAAAAACGGCATATCGAATAAAGCTTAATACCATAATACGAAGGAGGAGTCGAACCCCCACCCCTTGGTAAGCCGTTCGGATTTTTTGGAGCAACCAATACGTTGTTTGTTCTGGAATATACTGGCGGCTAATCGTAGGAGCTAGCAGAATCCCCATCAATAGCAGCCCATTCAACCCCCATAAAACATACATCCAATCATCAATAGCCACTCCCCAATTATCCTGAATCACGCCTCGAATTCCCTCATGATGTCTCAGCACATACCAAAGTCCCCATGTACCTCCCAGCAAGGTCGCAACCATTTGACAAATGCGATCAATAAAGGTCAATACCACCGCTTCGGCTCGTTTACCTGAACGTAAATACCAAACACGTCCTGCGTACTCTCCCAAACGATTGGGCGTAAAGATTCCAGCAGTAAAACCAGCCAATACTGCTTGTGTAGCTGTTAAGATCCCGACATTCGGATAATGCAGTTTAACCATCTGCTGCCATTTTCTCGCCTCCAATAGCATATTGAGGGGAAATAGTAAGATTGCCCCTCCTATCCACAACAATTGTTCACCTTCCAACGCCCAAATTTCTGCCCAATGTTCTGTATCTTCTTGGTATAATCTATGGATGATATACACCAATGCCCCTATACTTACCCCTACTTTTAGGATATTCCCAATAATAGGCATCATACGTTTCCAAAAACGCTTTTCTTGTGTTTGCATATTCGAATTGGCTCTCTGCAAGACACCAAATATACCCATATTCAGGCATGCCCCCATATAAAGCCTCATGCTACGTAAGAGTATCCCTAAAATTTCTTATCTTTATTTATATGTTGAACAATTCCACAGCTCCCTATCGAATCATTATGGGGATTGATCCAGGCACAAGCATTACAGGTTACGGCATAATTAAATGTCGTGGGAAGAAAATTCAGCTTGTCACCCATGGAGTCATTCGATTGGGCAAGCAAGAAGTGAGTCATGCAATCAAGCTCAAACGTATTTACCAACGGGTTTCTTCCCTTGTACAAGCATTCAGTCCCAAAGAAATGGCTCTTGAATCACCCTTTCATGGTAAGAATATCCAATCAATGTTAAAATTAGGGCGTGCCCAAGGAGTGGCTATGGCAGCAGGAATTAACCACGGCTTGCCCATATTCGAATACGCTCCTCGGAAGGTGAAACAGGCAGTCACAGGAAATGGAAGTGCAAGCAAACAACAGGTTGCGAAAATGTTAGAACGTTTGCTTAATTGTGAGCTAGATACCAAATTCTTGGATGCCTCAGATGGACTGGCAGTGGCCGTTTGCCATTTCTATCAAGCAAATGCCCTCTCCAACAATAAAAGCTATAAGAATTGGGCCGATTTTATAAAAGACAACCCCAATCGAATCAAAAAACGCTAATTCTATGCCCCAATTTATCCGCATACTCCTCCTGCTTCTTTTTTCAAGCTACTTGTACGCTTCGGCTCAGGATACGTTTTCTATTGTAGCGGTTGATTCGGTTACAGGTGAAATTGGCAGTGCAGGTGCTTCTTGTATAGACATCAATACTGCGGGTGCATCTGTACATATCATTAGTGATATTATTCCTGGCAGGGGAGCCATTAACACCCAATCTTATTATATCCCCCTAAATCAAAACAATGCCTATTTACAGATGTTTCTGGGTTCATCTCCTACAGAAATCATTGCTTGGCTTTCTGCAAATGATGCCGAAAACGACCCTACACGTCGACAATATGGTATTGTTGACTTTGATACCACAGGTCGGCCACGCTCCGACGCTTTTACAGGATCCAACTGCTTTGATTATAAGGGGCACATTATAGGTTCTGGTTATGCTATTCAAGGCAATATCCTGCTTGGTCAAGAGATATTAGATTCTATGGAAGCGCGTTTTCTTGCTACAGAAGGTCCTTTATCTGATCGATTGATGTCAGCCTTGCAAGGAGCAAACGTTCCTGGCGCAGATACACGTTGTGCAGGTGAAGGAGTGTCCTCCCTTTCTGCTTATATTCGTGTGGCCAAGCCTACAGATAATGAAGACTCGCTCTATCTCGACCTCACCATCGCCCAAACACCTTTTGGAGTCGAGCCCATTGATGTTCTTCAACAAGCCTATGACAATTGGAAGGGGACAACAGGTTTAAGCCCTACTTTTCCTGAGAACGCTCCCCAATTACTTGTACAACATGACCATCAATCTGAAATACTTTTATTCCATATCAATCAATCACAAAACTCCCAGCCATATTTTGTTGAAGTTTTTGACACTCTTGGTCAAAAAGTAGTGGAGTTTGAACTGCTTCAATATCCTGTCAAGTATTCCCAACAGTTGTTTGGTACAGGCGTATACTTCTACCAGTTATCCCAACAGGGAGAGACAATCAATACAGGTAAATTCATATTAAACTAGCACATTAAGCGCATAAAAATAGCAGAAAATTTTAAAACCATCTTAAAACACAAGTTCATGCCCACTCTCAGCAAGATCATTGCAAATATTCCTAGCTTTTCTTATATTACTCGGATGAATTCTAATAAGAAACAACTCATTCGATTTGATTGGGCAATCAAAAAGTTGCTCCGTCACAAAGCTAATTTTGCAATACTTGAAGGGTTTTTGTCGGAGCTCCTACAGGAGAACATGGCAATCAAGCAAATCCTTGATAGTGAGAGCAATAAGGAAACGGCTGATGATAAGCACAATAGAGTAGACCTATTGGTTGAAGATAGCAAGGGTGAACTTATCATCATAGAAGTACAAAACAGTAAAGAAGTCGATTACTTCCATCGGATTCTTTACGGAACTAGCAAGGTAATTACAGAGCATATACAGAAGGGGGAAGGATATAACAAAGTAAAGAAAGTTATATCTATCACCATTGCATATTTTGACTTAGGACAAGGAGAGGATTATGTCTATCATGGTACAAATGTATTCAAGGGATTACGAAAGAAAGATGTGCTTTCTCTATCAAAGCGCCAACAAAAAATTTATGAAAAGTCGTGGGCTCATGATATATTCCCTGAATATTGGATTATCAAGGTAGGGCAGTTCAACGATCAGGTACAAAGCAAATTAGATGAATGGATATTCTTCCTAAAGAATGGGGAAATTCCTGAAACCTTCACAGCACAAGGATTGCCTGAAGCAAAAGAAAGACTTGATGCAATGTCGCTATCACAGGAGGAGTACAAACGGTACAAGCAATTCTTAAAGCGATTGCAGGATATTGCAAGTGAAGAGTACAATAGAAGTATTGAAATATACTTTGAGAAGGAGGAAGGCAGAAAGGAAGGCCGAAAGGAAGGCAGAAAAGAAGGTAGAGAGGAAGGGCTACAGGAAGGATTAAAGAAAGGACAAGAAGCGGAGAAAGTAGCAACAGCCTTTCGATTGAAAAGCTTGGGTTTGTCTATTGAACAAATCGCCGCTGCGACAAATTTATCCGTTGAAGAAGTAGCGAACCTATTCAATACTCAAACTTAAGCAAAACCCAATTATTTAGCCCCAATCACTCATATTTATAGAAAAACTTACCGTAGATCTTTATCATCATTAGCCATGCGCACTCTTGACAAGATCATTGCAAATATTCCTAGCTTTTCCTATATTACTCGGATGGATTCAAATAAGAAACAACTTATCCGATTTGATTGGGCGATTAAGAAATTACTTCGCCACAAAGCTAATTTTGCAATACTTGAAGGGTTTTTGTCGGAACTTCTACAGGAGAAGATGACCATCAAACAAATCCTTGATAGTGAGAGCAATAAAGAAACGGCTGATGATAAGCACAATAGAGTAGACCTATTGGTTGAAGATAGTAAGGGCGAACTTATCATCATCGAAGTGCAAAACAGCAAAGAAGTCGATTACTTCCATCGGATTCTTTACGGAACCAGCAAGGTAATTACAGAACATATACAGAAAGGAGAAGGATATAGCAAAGTCAAAAAGGTTATATCTATCACCATCGCGTATTTTGACTTAGGGCAAGGAGAGGATTATGTCTATCATGGTACAAATGTATTCAAGGGATTACGAAAAAAGGATATCCTGTCTTTATCGAAGCGCCAACAGAAAATTTATGACAAGGCTTGGACGCATGAAATATTCCCTGAATATTGGATTATAAAGGTAGGACAGTTCAACAATCAGATACAAAGCAAGCTAGATGAATGGATATTCTTCCTGAAGAATGGAGAAATACCTGAAACCTTTACTGCACAAGGGTTACCCGAAGCAAAAGAAAGACTTGATACGCTGTCGCTATCAAAGGAGGAATACAAGCACTATAAGCAATTCCTCAAACGATTACAGGATATCGCAAGTGAGGAGTACAATAGAAGTATTGAAATATACTTTGAGAGAGAAGAAGGCCGGGAGGAAGGCAGGCAGGAAGGGATAAAAGAAGGGCTCCAATCTGAGAAAGCCGCAACAGCTTTTCGCTTAAAAGCACTAGGGTTTTCTATTGAAGAAATGATTCCTATAACGAACCTATCCATAGAAGAGCTCAAACAATTATTTGATACGTCCTCCTAGTCAATGTCCAGCACTAAAAACTTACCGATTTTCTTCACCTTTCATCCTTAATACAAAAAATCGGCTATATACCTACTCCCTATCACCAAATATTTTCCTTAACAATTTATATAATTTTTCATTAGACAACAGCAATCTTGCAGACAGCGCCTGCCATATTCTATTTCACCATTGCTAATGCATATGCCATTTCATAATGTTTCGTAAGATTCTCCCAATCAAAGCCTACGGAAGAAGCCTCTACGCGGTTTCGTTGTTCAATTCGGTCACGACGAGAGTATTGTACAAAGGAGAAGAGATACTCACATAGTTGATTCGCAGCCTCATCAAAGCCCTTATTTAGACGATTGACTACATAAATACCTTTACGTTCAGGGTTTTGCATGGTTTGTAGGATATAATCACCGAATCCAGCCAAATCACTTGTGATTGTTGGCACCCCACTCGCAATACATTCCAAAGGCGTATAGCCCCAAGGCTCATAATAACTGGGGAATACTCCAAGATGGCATCCTCGCACAAAATCACGGTAATCCATCCCGAACAAAGGATTCGTTGTAGAGATAAAGTCAGGATGGTAAACAATTTTGACACGATTATCCTCTTGGTTCATCAGGTTTGCCATACGAACAAACTGTAGAATCTCGTCCTCCTCGGGATTCTTAAGATCATGGGTCACCACAGGCGGCAAGGATTCGGATTTCCATGTTTGCAACGACCGACGGAGACGTAGTTTCCAATAATCATCTACCAGCCCATTCAAATCAGGCAACTTAGACGAGCTACTTTGAGAAGAAGTCGCATAAAATAATCGTTTGGCCATTTGGGCAGTAATGGCTTCGCAGTTTCTACGCACCTCTTCCATTTCAGCCCGAGATTGTAAGACTAGGGGATTAATTGTGTGATAGGGTTTTCGGGTGACAAAGAACATCACGACATTCTTTGTCATATTTGCCTGTTTCATTCGCCAATTCAGTCGGGCTAATGCCTCAAGAGTCAAATCAAATCCCTTATTTCGGTACTCATATCGTCCTGATGTAAAGAAGTAAAGTGTATCATCAAGATCGAAAGAATATGAATGGAAGAAGTTTGCCATCACAAACTGATGGATTTCTTGCTTAAAGCGCTGATGGAGGTTTTGGAACTCATGTAGGGCAGTAAATCGTTTGATATTCAAGCCATTCGGGAGGATTACTTCTGGCTTACGTCCAAGGAATATCTCACATTCTCTTGCTGTCACTTCACTAACTGTCGTAAATACATGCGCTCCATGTGCCGCTGCTCTCTCTAACTGCACAATTGGCATAATCCCAAAATGCTTTCCCTCCTTTTCCCAATCTAAGAAAGGCAGGTGTTCATAATATCCAGGATCATTCATGGCCAAATACCGACCTAACATTGTAGCGTGGGTCGTAAATACAATCCCAATCGGTAATTCCTTTTGGCGCATTATAGGTATAGGCATTCCTGCCATCCATTCGTGAAAATGCGCGAGGGTATTTCGTTCTTTTCCTTTTTCAATATCGGCCAATTCTTCAAAGAATAATTGTGTTAGGAAGCCAAAGGCCAATACTTGATCCAACAGCTCGTTTCCATCTCCTGTAGCGATATGATGTTCATCCCATAAATCCCGCTTAATATCCGAGAGGCAATTCATAGCACTTTTCGGATTGACTAATACGACCTTAGGTCGGCCAGTCACCAACCATCGGCCATATTGCACATCTAGCCCTCTTTCTTGCATTCGTTTTACGGCCTGTCCAAAAACATCCTCCATATCTGATGTTGGTTCGAACTCAACAGATACATTTGGGTGCACATTTGGTCCTATTAGACAATAGTTATCTCCCCATTTCTTCACAATACTGGGGAGTTTTGAACGGATAACGGTATAAATCCCCCCTACTTGGTTACATACCTCCCATGCAACCTCTACCAATAAAGATTCGGCGATGCGCTGATATTCTGTTTTCACGGGCTTTTCTTTCATTTCGATTGAGATGGAGCAAAATTACAGTTTTTATTCGGCAAGTGCTATGTTCAAATTTACAGGGGACGAATATTTGGACTCCCTAAGTATGGCCAAATCCTACTATATTTACAGCACAAATGAGAATAAACCTATAAGAAGATGAAACCAATACTAGAGTGTGTGCCAAACTTCAGTGAAGGCCAGAATATGGGGGTGATGCGTGAAATTACAGATGTAATTGAAGCAGTAGAAGGAGTAAAGTTATTGGATGTTGATCCAGGCGCGTCTACCAATCGGACAGTTGTTACCTTTGTTGGAGATCCTGAAGCGGTAATCGAAGCGGCTTTTCAAGCCATTAAGAAGGCGTCAGAAGTAATTGACATGGGCAAACACCAAGGAGCGCATCCCCGAATGGGTGCCACAGATGTTTGCCCGCTCATTCCCATTAGAGGAATATCTGTAGAAGAGGCTGTCGAATATGCCCACAAATTGGCGGAGCGAGTAGGAAACGAGCTTGAAATTCCTGTATACCTATACGAATATGCTGCCACTGAGCCAAAACGAAAAAATCTTGCGACTATTCGGGCAGGAGAGTATGAAGGCTTTGCAAAAAAGATTCTTGATCCTGAATGGAAGCCTGACTATGGCCCTCAACGTTTCCATTCGAAAGCTGGTCAGACGGTTATTGGTGTGCGCGACTTCCTCATTGCCTACAATGTGAACCTGAATACCAAGTCGGTTAGGCGTGCCAACTCTGTAGCCTTTGATATACGCGAGAAGGGGCGAATTAAGCGAGAAGGAGGAGTGCCTTGGGGCAAAAAGGTATTGGATGAAAACGGGAATCCTATACGAGAAGAAGGGGCTTGCAAATCGGTAAAAGCAATTGGCTGGTATGTAGACGAGTATGGGATTGCCCAAGTATCGGCCAATTTAACGAATATGAACCTTACTCCTCTCCATATCGCATTTGAAGAAGCACGAAAATCAGCGACACGTAGAGGCTTGCGGGTTACAGGTTCTGAGATTGTTGGGCTCGTTCCGAAAAGCGCATTGGTGGATGCGGGGCTTTACTACCTTAAACAACAAGGGGTATCCCAAGGAGTTTCAGAAGAAGAGTTAATTGATATTGCCATTAAATCGCTGGGGTTAAGCGAATTATCCCCTTTTGATCCCAAACAGAAAGTAATCGAATACCGATTAGAGGAAGACATTGACGCTCCCTTGGTGAAGATGGACATTCGGGCGTTCGCGAACGAGTTGGCATCGGATTCACCCGCACCTGGCGGAGGTTCTGTAGCGGCATTGGTAGGAGCATTGGGGGCAGCCTTGGGAACCATGGTGGTAAATCTATCGGCGAATAAAAAAGGATGGGAACAACGCATTGATTCATTTCATCCTTGGGGTATTCGAGGCCAACAATTGAAAGACAAGCTTTTGTTCTTATTGGATGAAGATACCCGATCTTTCAACGGGGTCATTGCTGCACGTCGTTTGCCACGAAAAACAGCAACAGAAAAAGCAGCACGTAATGAGGCAATTGAACGCGCAAATCAATATGCCGCATCTGTTCCTTTTACCATCATCGAAACGGCATTTGACACCTATGAACTCTTACAAGCAATGGCAGAAAACGGGAATCCAAGTTCGGCCTCTGATGCAGGGGTAGGAGCACTATGTGTACACGCTGCCATCATGGGAGCAGGCCTCAATGTAAAAATCAATATGGGCGGCATCAAAGACGAACAATTCAAAAGGGATATTCTCACGAAAACCCTTGAATATGAGCGGCATTCAGCCCAATGGCAAGCTTCGATACTTGAGCTTGTACACAGAAAATTGTAATATTTATCTCTGATTCTTCCTGTACTTTCTCCGATTTTGCTATATTAGAAAGGAAGACCCAGATACACCAAAAGCAATATTTATCTATAAGACTTGCTAGCTATTTTGCCCTAGCAGATATACAACTTGTTTACGCTTTATTCTAGGATTTACATGCTATTCATCTGACACAAACTAACATCAGTTTACTATGAGAACAAAAGGTCTACTTTTCTTTTCTTGTTTGTTGTTTTTATTTCCTCCCCTTATCTCCGCTCAGACCTTTACAGATGTAGCTTCCTCCGCAGGAATCTCCCATACTTTTGATGTGGGAGACTACCATTTTGGAGGGGGAGCTTCTGTCATTGACTATAACAATGATGGGTTTCAAGATATCTACCTTACAGGTGGAGTAAATTCCGATGCCCTCTATCGGAATAATGGAGATGGCACTTTCACAAATGTATTCAGCAGTACAGGAATTACAGCTACTGACACCTTGCTTACCCAAGGAGCGATTGCAGGTGACATCAATAATGATGGTTACCGAGATTTGTTTATTACTGTAAGAGGGGGCATCACTGATTTGAATTCTTATCAGCCCAATTTGATGTACCTCAATAATGGAGATGGCACATTTACCAATATCTCTACTAGCGCAGGCTTTAGTCAAGATACAGCTTTCAGTACTTCAGCTACTTTCTTTGACTATAACCAAGATGGATTCATTGACCTATATGTAGGAAACTACTTGGAAAATGACTTTTACGAGGTATATAACAATACCTCGGGGACGGCCATATTTGAAGGGATGCGTAACCTTTTCTATATCAACAATGGAGACAATACCTTCACAGAGATTGGAGAGGCATTCGCGGTAGCAGATACAGGCCATATGCTTGCATTGGCTCCGATAGACTATGACAATGATGATGACCTTGATTTGTATGTGGCCAATGACTTAGGTTGGTTGAGTGTGCCTAGTGGGATGTATCGCAATGAATATCCTGTAGATGCCTTTACTGACGCACGGGTATCCACCGAAACCAACTCACAAATCGCAGCTATGGGAGTAGCCGTTGGAGATTATGACGAAGATGGCTTCATGGATATGTATATCACCAATATGCTAACCAATATCCTGTACCATAATGATGGAGATGGCACATTTACGGACAGCACCTATTTTGCTCAGGTTGAAGATGAATGGTTGTATATTGATGATAGCAAATTCGAATGCCTGAAATATATACCAGACTCGTCTTATCAAGGAGTTGATACGATGCGTTTACGGGTATCCATGGATTCGGATACGAATATTGATACACTTTTGGCAATCATTCGAATAGTTCCGCCTCCCTCTATTAAGTCTGATACTTTTGGCGGGAATCCTGTCATTATGTATGTGGGGAAAGACCGCGTAAAACAAAAGTGTATTTCTCTGACAGGTGCAGACGGGCAAGCGGCTTTAGTGACATTAATAGATGCTCCTGAGCATGGAAACGTCAGTTTTGCACCAGGAAATGACGTAGGGTCAATTGGTTGGGGAACGAACTTCTTCGACTTTGACCATGATACAGATATTGACCTATTTGTAGCCAATGGAACCCTTACGCCTTTCTCCACTGAGGAAGTATTGCTCAATCCCAATTCGCTTTATCGGAATGACAGAAATGGCACCTTCGCTTCTATAGGAGATTCTGTAGGAATCAATGGAAACAATGGGCTATATATGAATCGAGGATCAGTCATATTTGACTATGACAATGATGGGGATCAAGACTTGTTAGTGGTCTCGATTGAATATCCTGACCATTTGTCAATCCCCTACTCTCCTAATGCTCAATTGTATCGTAACGATAATAGCTCAGGTAATTGGCTGAAGATGAGACTTGAAGGAACCACTGCCAACCGTGATGCCCTCGGGTCGCGGGTTCGAATCGTGGCAGGTGGACGCACTTTCCTTCGGGATGTAGACGGAGGCGGGTCAAGCTTCCTTTCGAGCAATACCCCTGTGGTACATTTTGGCTTGGACAATCTTACTACGGTTGATACCCTTGAAATTCGATGGATGGGCGGATCTCCAGAGGTCTACACCAATATTCCAGCAAACCAATTCTTGTATATCGTAGAAGGAGCAGGTATTACACCTTTCCCTATTGAGATTCTTAGTCTACGGGCAGAGCATATAAATGAGGATGCTATTTTGAATTGGACGACAGCCAGTGAGCGAAATAGTTCGCATTTTGAGGTTGAAAGATCGCTTGATGGAACAGACTTCGAATTTACAGGCCAAGTAAGAGCAGCAGGCTATAGCAATATTAGCGAAAGCTACCAATTTATTGATCCTGCCATTGGTCAATATAGTTCTTCAACGGTATTCTATCGGTTGAAGATGGTGGATTTGGATGGTTCATTTGAGTATAGCAATATAGTCGAACTATCCTTATCTGAATCAAGCCATACGGCCGTTACTGCTTATCCGAATCCAACAGGCGACTTCCTCCAACTCAGCATCAAGCACTATACAGATGCACCTATCTTGGTTCGCCTATTTGACTCGCAAGGCCGTCAAGTATTGGCTCGTCAAATCGAGAAGCCTCATGGTCAAATCCATTTGGAGAGCCTCGATGTATCCAGCCTTCCTAAAGGAGTATACACTTTATTGGTATCTGGAGCTGTACAGCATAGCCAATGCATCGTAAAACAGTAAGCAATTCCTAATTTTTAGGGACATATATAATGCCTCACAACTGATTGTTGTGGGGCATTTGTATATAAAAAATCGCTTATTTTGGGAGTTTCCTATTTTTATAGGCGATATGAGTAGCACATAATTGTACATTGCATACAAAAAGTAAATTGAGTACCTATGTACAACTGTATATTGCATACAAAAAGTAAATTGAACACCTATGTACAACTGTACATTGGATAGAAAAAGTAAACTGAGCACCTATATACAACTGTACATTGTATACAAAAAGTAAACTGAGCACCTATATACAACTGTACATTGTATACAAAAAGTAAACTGAGCACCTATATACAACTGTACATTGCATACAAAAAGTAAATTTATAAGCAATGTACAATCATCACTAGCCTATGTTGCAAGTGAAAATGCCCTCAGTACAGTCAAATCCCTATTTCCGCACCACAACCTCTTCACTCATCACCTTATTACTACGGTTTCCTTTACGGTCTTGAATCCATATACAAAATCGGACGGTCTCCGAATCTGCTTCTGTTAGGCATGGTATCATAGGCAATGTAATACTCAATCGCCCCTGAACTCCTCCCCTAAGTGAATCCGCTTTTAATTGGGGAATGCGAAAAGGATAAAGGGTTTCATTCCGTAAGTCTTGGACAAAGCAATTCTTTGCTTCTGCCGAGTTCTCCCCTACATCCCCTTGATTGTCAGTATATCTTATGCCAAAAGTTAGGGAATCTTGATATGCAATAAGGCGTTTAGGAGCTACCTCAACAAAATCAATATGAGGGGCAGGTTGCCACATGCGCCACGCGACATAGCAAAGCAGGATACATATACACGCGATTATGTAGGTTCGGACTCTCCCCATACTATTGTAGATTTTCCTCGGGTGCTTTCGAGCTCTCCCCAAAAATATCCTTTGCCCCTTCCATGATCCATTGCCCAACCGCATCAATATCCTTCTGTGCCAAAGGTTCGCCTATCGTACTTTGGGGCATACGATCGTCTTGGTTCACGAAACAACAATTGGTGATTCGCTCATACAAAACCGAACGAGCCGTATCGAAGGGGATGACACGATATTGGAATTCCTCCTTGGCATTGTTCTTTAAAATGGGCTGATATACCAAAGTCGAATAGGAACTCTGCACGGTTCGAAAATCGGGTTCGAAGTGGCCATCATGACAGCCCGAATAGGTGCATGTTTGCGACAATACATATTTATGTACACCCAATAAACTCGATCGGTCGATGGTATCTGTAGGAGTTTGGAGGGTATCTACCTCAATCGATGTTTGGGTTGTGTGGGAGTAGGATTCGGCTTTGGTTCCGCATGATGTCCAAATGCCTAGCATTACCCAACTCCATATATATAGGTATTTTCGCATAATGTACTTATTATGAAGCTTATACAAATGCTTCCTCCAAGGTTTTGCCCCCTATTTTGCCCCATATTTCATCGCTAAAGCCTAGAATTCGGGCAATGGTTGGGACAATATCCACACTTTCGCCCGTAACCTCTGTAACCACTTTATCCTGATTAATTTTATCAGCTGGCCCCAATACCAAAGCGAAAATCTCTCTTGATGTTGGGTCACTGGTATGGTCTAGGGCATAACGGCCATAAGCATCCACTAAAGTATTCGGTTTGAGGTTGCGGCCATGTTCTGGAGCGGCTATTAGGATGGTATCATTCGCCATGCCTGGAGTGGATTGGATGGTTCGCCATAGGTGTGCGAGGGCATAATCGGCCTTGCGAATATTGTCGCAATATAGGGTAAAGTCGGTATGGCCTCGGTCAATCTCAAACATATTGACAACCAGTAATTCGGGCTGGAAATTTCGGATTAAGGCTTCGGTAAAGCAGATATTGTACATATCATTGTTCATGCTTTGCCCCAATCCCCAAGGATCATCATACTTTCCATCTACGGCATCATTCACGCATTGATTAATGAAATTCTCAATAGCAAAGGTATCTTTTGGGAGATTTTGAAGGGTATGTGTAGAAGTTGCCTCTTGATGTTCGAAGTTTTGGTCGAAGAAGTCTCTCAATTGCTTGATTTGATCCACCTCTTGTTGGCAGAAGGTACGGGGATTTCCCAAGGCTCCACTACCCGACCGACTCAATACGCTGAGGGGTTGGATGAAATTGGCTCCATATTTTGCCCCATAAGATGTATGTTGGCTGAAGTTGAAGTAGAAATAAGGGTCGGCTCTATCGGTTACCCACCACGCATTTAAAGCGTGCTTTTCCCCAAAGAAGTGCTTTCGATAGTACTCAAAGACCGTAGGAAAGGGAGGACGTTGTTTGGTACTGATTCCTCCTAGGTTGTATTGGCCTGTAATGGCGGTTAGATGCGCACTAATATGTGCTGTTGGGCCTTGGGCAAAGCGAAATTCTTTATACAACGTTCCTGATTTTCGCAAAGGGGCTCCTTGAGGCATTGGCAAAGGAGACATTCCTGCTTGAATTGGGCTATTGACCTTGGGGGTTCCGCCGAGGGTATACGGCATCAGGTTGCCTTCCTTTTGGTGCATCGACTCTAGGTTGCGTACCCCTCCAGCAAACAGACACAGAACCACATGATTGGCGATTCGGTTACCTGTGGCAGCAAAGAGCCTACCCGAAGGAAGGATATATGGACTGGCAAGGGTAGAAGTAGCAAGAAGTCCTGCTTGCTTCAGGAAGGTACGTCTGTTCATGCTTCCATCGCTTAAAATCGTCTATATTCATTGGAGGTCATAAAAGCCATATAGAGTATTTCGGGGGTGAGGCTGGTGTCTTGCCGAATTTTCTCTAACAAAAACCATTGCTCATGTGCAGAAGGCGTTCTATTAAAGAATTTTTGATAGGATTGTTGGATGAATGTTTCGGGTTCTGTTTGCATATCTTGCTTGAGGGGCAATTTGACATCCCCCCTTTTCAGAAGATTTTTAATAATCATCTCCTCAACTAGTTTCACATCCCCTATAGATTCATATATATTCTTCAGATACCGAATCTCATTGGTAGGCAATGCTTGCCCAGTCAAATCGGTATAGGCAATAGCAATGAATTGATTGGTAGATTTAACGTGGGATTTAGGCGGGGCGGTTGTTCGAATACGCGTATCTGACACGATATAATGCGGTTGGGAGTACGCATATAGGATGAACAATAGGGCAATCCCACTTATGAGTATCCCAATTTTCTCGATTCGGTTCATAGCTGTCCCCCTTTCTTCCAGCCGATATATTCGTCTAGCGTCAAAATATGGCGTTGAAGTGCTGCATAGTTTTTTGATTGCATGAAGGTGCGCGTCAATTCGACCATCTCCTCAGATGACGGTTCCCTGAAAAGGTGTTTCAAGAAGAGTTGGCGCACTTGGCCTTCAAAATATTCGGGGGAGTCGAAAAAGATTCGGACGAAGTCGGTTTTGCTGTTTCCATATTGCCCAAAGATTCGTGCTTTGCTTCCATCCACCATTTTTTTGCCTTGCTCTAATTCAAAAGCTGTTGGATAACGCAACAAAAAATTCTCAAATACCGATACAACGAAGTTTTCTGTTCCCATATTGACAAAATCATAATAGGAATTATGTGTCAATCGCTTTTGAAGTCCAATATTGTCGAGGAATTCACTAGCTAGGTCTTTAGGAATGCGTTGTAATCCGATTAGGCGCTCTACTTCGGCATCAATTTCTTTTTGAGATTGGTCAATGGTGGGTTTGAGGGATTTCCAAATGTCAATGGTAATCTGTAATTGGCTCGAATCAGGATTATAGATATGATTGAGCAATTGCCCCATTGCGACTTTATATAGGGTTTCGGGGTATTCGGATTGGGCAATGAGCGAATTAACGAACCCTTTTACAGCATCCACACTCAATTGTTGTGAGGATAAAGTGCGGGTATACTGCGTTAATTCCTGCTCAGTAGGTCGGCGATTTAACAGGCTGATACAGGTTTTGCCGATGTATTGTTGGATAATTTCGGTGGGGATAGCAGTATCTTTTGGCGGAGCAATGGTTTTCTGTTGGGGGTGATTGCAAGCCGATATCCCCCAAAGCAGAAAAAATAGACATCCCATATATCTGATATATGCTCTCATCCTGTTGCCGTATTGCCTTGCTTAATATTCGGAAAAATTGGCACGAATCTCAAATTCTCTCTTTATTCCCTCATCGAATCTTCTATTTTCTCCACCTCCCAATCTGCAATTGGGAAGAGAGGTCCTGTAAAGTTGCCATCGTAGATAAAGGCTTCCTGCGTATTCCTTTCAAAATGAAGCTTAAAAGTCAGGAGCTTCACTCCATTGAAAACCAGTTCATTGTTATGGTTAATGGCAAATAAATCAATGGAAAAGATCCCCCGATTGAAGAAGTTAGGCGGAAAGGAACAACGAGCTCGATATACTCCTGCCCCTGCTCCTTGGGTAATTTGGTTGGGATGGTGGGTACGGTAAGGGGTGACGCTGCACACGGGTATCGTCAATTGGTATTGGAGCACAACAGAAATAATCATGGGTTCGGCGATTGCTTTATGGTAGATACATTCAATCTGAATGGCATCTTCCATGTAAATGGGTTCTCCCACCGTTTTCCCCTTAGCACTCACCTTGATTTCAAGGACTCGAATTTGCTCATTGCCTGGAGCCTCTTCAACCCTTGTCCATTTCTTATGGTAGGTCAATCCCTCCTGCATAGCAGAAGCTTCCTCTGGTGATTCGGTTTCTTCTTTGTTGGATGCTTCTTGAACAATCCCCGAAAGGGTATCCTCAATATAGGTTCCGATCAATTCCATTGGGCTTCCAAATGCCTTCATTTCTCCTTTCTCCAATACCAAGCATTTGGTACAAATACTGGCAATATCACCCATATTGTGGCTCACGAGGATAATGCTTTTTCCCTGATCTACAAGGTTTTGGATTCGGTTGAAACTCTTGATGCTGAAGGCCGAATCTCCTACGGAAAAGACTTCATCCAGCAATAGGATATCGGCATTGAGGTGTGATACAACCGAGAATGCCAATCGGATGAACATCCCGCTAGAGTAATGCTTTACGGGCGTATCGATAAACTGTTCTATTCCGCTGAAGGCCACAATTTCTGCGAAACATTCGTCTATTTCCTCCTTTTCCATCCCCAAAAGTGCCCCATTGAGGTATACATTTTCCCTGCCTGTGAGTTCTTCATGAAAACCTGTTCCGACTTCGAGGATAGAAGCGACTCGTCCATTGAACAAGATTTCGCCTGTGGTAGGTTTGGTGACTTCGCTCAATATTTTAAGTAAGGTGCTTTTACCTGCTCCATTTCGGCCAATGATTCCTAGGATTTCACCTTGTTCTAATTCGAAGTTGATATCCTTTAATGCCCAGAAGGGTTCGGCAACCCTTTTGGGTTGTGGGTTCCAGAAGGAACGCATCCATCCCATAAGCTCATCGGAGAATCGATCCGATCGATTGACTTGGAGGTCATACACCTTCGACACATTCGATACCCGAACCGCAATATTGGGCTGCATCATCTTGTTGTTGTTCTAATGGTTTCGTGCAAATAGGCGTTGCCACCATTTTCGCGCTTTCACGGGTTGAATCCCCTCATATTGTTGGTACAGTTTCACGAAATCATCATAGGAGATATTCAATAATGCCTCCTCAAAGTATCCGTCAAATTTGACGCCCTCGCCCTCGGGTTTGTCTCCTAAAGGGAATCGCAGGTAAAAGTCCTCTACCAATTCGAGCCGTTCGATGGGAGCAGAGGTATCAGAGGGATTCTTGTAAAAGAATTGTAGGGGAGCTTCTTGGGGAATGTAGACAGAAACAGCCGCAAGCCTCAATTTTCCACTCATATTTGCCCCAGAAGCATGCACCAATTTATGGTCAAAAATCATGGCCTCCCCTGCTTTCATGGGGATGGTAGTGAGGTATTTTTCTTGAATATGTGGCTTATAAATGTCAAAAGATTTGGGGATGGTTGGGCAGCGCAATACATCTGTAAAAATCCGATGGCTATGTTTCAGAACCTGCATTGCTCCATTATTTGCGTTTACATCCACTAATGGGCACCAGATACTTGCTGAGGAGAAGCGATGTTCGTCTGTGAAATTATCATCCTGATGGATATGCCACGCACTATTTTGTGCTGCCTTTTTAACAGCAAAGGAGGAGATAATGCATTTATAGTCTTGAAAAATCTTTTGTGCTTTAGGGAGGAAAAAGGCTTGGATTTTTTCGTGAACCTTAGCTCTGTTCTCTACATCTCGTTTCCATATGCTTAAATGGAAATTCATATCCATTTCAAGCGTATGTTTATGATACACTTCTGCTAATTGTTCAATCTCCTGCGATTCGAGGAAGGGAACAATTACATATCCATCCTTTCGAAATGCTTCTTCTAGGCTAGGGTTTTGGAATATGGTTCTCATACGCTATGAATATTATTGCCCAAAGAAACGCTTGATTCTCGCGAGTAAGCCTTTAGAGGGAGTAATTTTTACAGGCTCTTGTTGTGCTTGCTTGATTTTATGTTCTGGCAGTCTAATATATTCCCAGAATTCTTCATCGCTTATGGTAATGGCATAGTAGTCTTCAAACCCAAGGCTTTTCACTCCTCTCTCGGGTCGCTCTCTTTTATCGAAGCTAATCCAAAAGTCTCGATTCACCGCAAACTTCTCTACTTTGTCTTTGGCCAGTCCAGGATATTGGAAGTATATAATCGGGGTAGCTTCTTGGGGGATTGTTCCAGTGATGACTGCAGGTCGGATGCTGTCGCTCATATTAGGAGGAGATCTATGTATGAGCATATCGTGATACAAGATTGCGACGCCCGCCTTTTGGTACACCATCTCCATTTTATCACGGAACATCGGTTCGTAACTCGAATATGGGAAAGGTAAGCCTAATCCTCTAGGGGGATAGGGCAAACGATGACTACCCCGTAATACCTCCAATGCGCCATTTATTTCATTTGTATCGACCAATGGGCACCATATATTTACTGATGCATATTTGTTTTGGTCTACATGGGTATCATCGACGTGGCTTAGGATAGCACTCTGCTTACCAGGCCTTTTCACAATAAATGTGTAAGCGATTGCAGTATAGTCTAATAAAATTGCGGCTACTTTGTCATCTAGTAGTTCACGCAATTTCCTATCTACTTCATACCGATAAGGAACGTCTGGACTATCAATCGACGAATAAAATTGTGTGTCGATTTTTGGATCCATCCGTTTAAAAAGCTCTCTACAATACGCTAAGTCAGTTTCATTAAGTAAGGGTAAGGTTAAAAATCCGTCTCGCCAAAATTGTTCTTCTAATTGGGAGTCTCTAAATACCTGTCTGTCTCTTTGCCCCATTGGAATCTAATTAGGTTGCCGAATATGTTCAAATGTACACATTCTCTCTAATTCAAGGTATAGTTTTCTTTGCGATATTTTTCTAGGGGGATGATAAGTCCTTTTAGGAGTGCGTAGGAAAATAGGCATACGATGAGTAAGACGATGAGTACGAAGGCATAATTACGCAGGGGGATGAGCTTACCACATAGGTGAATTAGGACAAAGTGGGAGATAAACACGGGAAAAGATATGTTGGCGAGGAATTGATCCCATTTAAGGTTTTTGGTGAGATCAAAGAAGAAGGGCATCAAACAAACAAGCAATCCATAGTATATCCATTGTGAGATCATGTATATGGGATTGAGATTTGGGAATACACTTCCCCAATTTGAGATTGGGTGATTTTGCATGAACCATCGTCCTATGCTATCATAAAAGCAGGAAAGTAGGATGAATCCCCAAAAGATGCCCCAAAGGTAGGAGGTTCGAATCTGTACTGTTTGCCATCGCTCATATAATTTGTATGACAATGCCCCTAGCATAAACATTCCGAATTCGAAGGGGAAGAAACGGTATTTCCATGGTTCGAGGCCTTTGCCCATATAGACGAATCCCATTCTTAAGACAAGGCTTAGCAACAATAGCCCAATGATTACCCCCATTTTTCGCCTAACTATATATGGGGCAATTGCATAGAAGAGCATCATGAAGCTAATGGCCCAAGCTTGTGATATGAGCATTAGGTGATGTACTACAGGGTCGGGGGCTGCCACAACCTTTAGGAAGTCATCGCTAAAAAACATGGAGCCTTGTGGATCAACACCTAGAAAGAACATCCATTCTTGGCCAATGAGGGTAATGTTGGTAATTGCGGTATACAGTAGGGTGTCTATTCCGAGTTCGGAAATGTGTTGGATAATGGGTTCTAAGACGAGGGCATCTCCAATTGTGAGGTAACTAAGGAGTGATATTCCTACAGTTGCGAACAACATTGTCCAATAAGCGGGATAAATCCGAAAGAAGCGATTCCATAGGAAGTTTTTGTATTGGAATCGTTCGCCTACATATTTCGTATTGAGGGCGAAAGAAATGTAGAAGCCTGATATTAGGAAGAAGGATTGAAAAGCAATAGGAGAGCTCACCAGATGAAAGCTCTCGAATCCCCAGATACCATATATATGGCCATGGATAATGGTGATGGCCAATAGAAAACGGATTAGTCCCATAGTCCTATGTTTTTACTCCTCCAAATCGTTGTCGATACGGTTGGGGTTGGGAGGGCATTTGTTTGTTGTAGGTTCGATACAATCTATCAAAGGTTTCGAGGTTTATCGTTCGATTATCCTTTGGTACTAACTTCTGGAAGTTTAGCTTCTCGGGGGAGTCGCCAAAGGCATATTCTAGTAAAAACTCATCATTATAGGTGTAGTATTCGAGTTGGGAAGGAGATCTTTGGGGGTTATATCGGTAGTGAACGAATTGGGCTTCATGGGGAATCAAGACGTTCCCTACGGCAATCCGAACCTGGTGAGAAAGATTGGGAGGAGAAGCATGTACGAGTCGGTGATCAAAGAAGACTGCTGTACCCGCTTTGACAGCTACTTCTTCTAAATAGTCTTCCATCTCATATTTAATTTCGCCATATGTAAACGGGAAACCATCTCCTCGTATATTGTTTAAAAATCGGTGACTCCCTTTGATGACGTGAAAGGCTCCGTTATGAAATTCTACGTCTATCAATGGGCACCAGGCTGTGACCCCGACAAATTTCTTTTCATCGATTAGGGTCCAATCTTGGTGCATGGCTACTTCGCCTTCTTCGTGGGGATGCTTGACCAAGAAATAGCTGTAGGGGGATTTGTAGCGATGAAAGAGGGCATTGAATCGTTGGCTCAATAGGGGATTGAGGGCGTCGTGGATTCGTCGTCGATATGTGGCGTCTCGGTTCCAATGTGAGGTATAGAAAACTTGGTTGAACTCCTCTCCTACTACCTTTTTGTATATATCGTAACATTGTTGGATGTCATCTTTGCTCAATAAAGGAACTGTTAGGTAACCATCTTGTCGAAACTTTTGCTCAAAAGCAGGGTTCTTAAAGATTTTTCGCATCATATTCGACGGTTTTATACGATTAATATAGGGTGTGAATTTGGTCTTGGTTCAGGTAATTGGGTGTGACTTTTCGGGTGCCAAGGCTTTTTACTCCTTCAGGATAGGAAAAGATGATATGGCGATTGTAAAAATCTGCATCAACTTCGAAGATTTCTACGGTTTCCTTGTCAAGGAAGTGATAATGCCATGATTCGGTTTCGGTGGGAATCATGGTGTGGTTTATGGCGATTCGGGTTTTATTGGTAAGGTTGTCAGGGGAGCCATGGAAGATTCGGTGGTCATATATATAGGCTGTTCCTGCGGGTAGCTTTAGGATGACTCGTTCGAACTTATATTGCCCCTCCTTGAAAGGGTTTGCTGTATGAATGTGTAGTCCTGGGCCTCCTCTAATGGTTGCATCGAATTTATGGCTTCCCTTTAATACCCATAGGTATCCATTGTCATTTGTAATATCAATTAGGGGACACCAGACCGTAACTGATACGAATTTGTCTTCATTGACCATTGACCAATCGAGATGTATATCAAACTTGCTACCTCCGCCTGGTTCTTTGACGGTGTAATTGGCAAAGATGGGTTTGTAGTTTAGGAGGTATTTGTTTGAGCGAGGCGTGAAGATTGACATAATCTTTTCGCTCACTTTTCTCCGATACGCTACTTTGTGGCTATGAATGGTGGCGTGAAAGCCTTGTGTTAAATCCGATTCCTTCTTGAACTGATGGTAAGCATTTAACAGCTCTTGGATATCGCTATCGTTTAGGAGTTTTACGATGACAAATCCATCACGTTCATATGTAGCCTGTAGTTTTGGATCTTTAAAGATGGGTCTTTTTACCATGTGCCTTCTTTTACAACTTCGTTACATTCGTAGATAATCTTCTGGCATTTGATTTCAAGCCATTCTGCTGGGACAAATTCGGCTTTGCCTCCGTATAATTCAATGCCGTTCTTTTTTTCAAAGTCTGCTCGGATATAAATATCGTTTTCGTATCCTGGCCGTTTGATATATATGATTTCGAATCCTACCGATCTTAAGGCCGATAAGGTTTCGTACAAATCTAAGACATTATAGGTGTAAGCATCATTGATTCTATCAATGACTTTTCCAATTTGTTGGGCTAAGACTGGGTGGGCTTCTTCCTTAGGAAAAAAGTCCTTTATATAGATGAAGCCACCTCTTTTGGTGAGTTTATAGGCTTCTTGTATGACCTTTTGGGGATTTGCTGCATGCCCAAGTGATTCGAGGAATAGAATGCCATCAAACTCTTGTCCTTCATATATATTGCTTAGCTCGTGGTAGTCTCCTTGTCTTACTTGCACCTTATTTTCTACTGTTGCTTCTTGAATCTTTGTTTTTCCAATTTCAACCTGCTTAGGCGAAATTGTTACGGCTTCTATTTGTAGGTCTAGGTGCTTTGCGAAGAAAACAGCTGGGCCGCATACACCACACCCCGCATCCAAGATTCTTTGTCCGTCCTGTAATCCTATGCTTTGGATTGTATACCGTAGCAGTTCATCTGTATTGGAGGGTCTATACGCCTGAATGATTTCCCCATATGTATCGAGGTATCGTTGGGTCCAATCATCATAATACTTAGCGACAGACTGTGGTTGGTTTTTGTGGTCATTCGACACCGATTGTTCGTGCTCATTCTTATTTCTGCTACGGGCGTATAAGAAGGTGATGATGAGCGAGAGAAGCCAAAGGGCAAGAATACCGATGTTGAGAAGGAATTCTGGTGGCATACTGTTTTTGTTATATCTAGCTGTTGGGCTCTTTGAAGTTTAAAAGAACCACCACCGTTTGCGTTTTAGTTTTGTCACATCTTTCTTAGAGAAAGATTTTTCTCTGTATGGGATAGATGTCAATTTTTTGCCTGCATTGGGCTGTTCGTTAATGGCAATGGTATAGAAGAAATGTGAATCCACTGCTATTACTTGTAAACGGTTAGGCTCCTTCTCCATGTCTCGGTAGTAATGGAGCGCTTGCGCTTCTTGGGGAATAGAAACGAGGCCAATTGCAGGACGTGATTGATTAGATTGATTGCTATTAGAAAAGTGAATCAATCTACTAAAGTAGAGAATTGCCTCACCCGCCCTTAGATCCAATCGTTCGGAATTATCTCGAATTAGGGGATATAAATGTTCGTAGGGAGGCATCATATAAGGGGTAAACCTGATGGACGTTTCGAGGATATGGCTTCTTTTCAGCACATGTAGGGCGCCATTTGTTTTATGCGTATTTATTAAAGGGCACCATATATTGACTGATTCGAATTGCTCCTCGTCTAAGTAGCTCCAATCTTGGTGTATGCCAACCTCACTACGTTCGCCTGGTTCCTTCACAATAAAGTTTGCGAACAAGACTCGGTAGTTTTCGAGGGTATTTGCGATATTTTTCGTAAGGATTTCCTTGATGATTAGGTCTACCTTTTCACGGTATATCGCATCCTTATGGTGCATAGTCGAGTGGAATTGCATCCCCTCGCTATCTCGATTGAGCCTATCTAGTGCTTTGCGTAATGAGGATATTTGTGTGGGAGAGAGAAAAGGCATCGTAATGAACCCATCCCTTTTCAGTATTTTTTCTTTTCGCTTATCAAGCAATATCCCTCTACGCATATGTTCACACTTTTTCTAAGATCTCTGGATTTTGTGTTGCAATTTGCTTGATGAGTTCTTCTTCAGAGAAGTTTTTATAGTCAAATGGGACATGCCCAATGCTTTTTACTCCTACTGGTTTTTCAAACATATTGAAGGTTGTGAAGAAGTCTGAATCTACTTCAAATACTTCTAGTTTATTCGGTTCCTCAGGATTGCGGTAATAATGGATGGGAGTGGCTTCTCGTGGAATCATAATCAACTGAATAGCAGTTCGCACATTGGCAGAATGATTCTCTGAAGACCAATGAATGATGCTATCGTCTATTACGCCTGCTGTTCCTGCCGAGAACGTTAGGGGTTCGAGGTATTTCTCTCGCAACTGGTCGAATAGGTCGTTAAATACCCATGGGATAGAAGGCCCTCGGAAAGGAGTTAGGATACGATGGCTCCCTTTTACTACTTCTAGGGTGCCATTTTTTCGAGAGACATCTACTAGTGGAATCCATACAGAGACCGACGTATATTTGGCTTCATCGACAAATGTCCAGTTCTGATGAACGGGTACTTCTCCAGTTCCAGGCACCTTATCGAATATGTTGATAATCAAAGGCACATAATCATCTAGGACTTCATTTACTCTCCCTTTAAAGAATTGCCAGATTTCATTGAAGACCATTTTTCTATAAGCGGCATTGCTATTGAAAAAGCTCAGTTCATAGTCTGAATCAACATTGGCCATTTGTTTTTTCTGGTCATCCTTCAATCGTTGGACTAAGGATCGGAGTGCGTCCATCTGACCAGAAGAAAGTAATTTAACCGTTATTACTCCATCTTGGTCAAATTGATTTTGTAAACTAGGATTCTGTAGTACTGTTCTCATATTAACTCAGCTTTTCGTCTTACAATCTAAAGAAGGATTTAATTTTTTGTACGAGACTTGTTGGTTCTTTTCTTTGGAGGTTGTGCAATTGTTTCTCTGTTATTTTAGGAAAAGCACAATCTACAAAGCCTAGGCTTTTGGCCTCGGGTCTGATTCCAATGTTATAGTTCATAAAGAAGGCATTATCCACTAGAAACTTCTCAGCTTTGTTTTGGGGCCAATTAAAGTCTCGATAAAAGTGGTATATGTCTACATTTTGGGGGACGAGAATAGAAGTTGCAGCGATACGTCTTTGGTTCGAGAGGTTGGGAGGAGACCAATGAACAAGACGATGGTGCCATATGATGGCTTGTCCAGCCTTTAGGGGAATTTCCTTTAAGAATGATTCGTGAAGGCGTTTTTCTAGGTGCTCATATGGACAAGCGATTCCCATTCCTCTAATAGGATTTTCGATATGGTGGTTTCCTTCAATAAAGAATAATGCTCCATTTTCAGGAGATAGATTAATTAAGGGAAACCAGATAGCTAATGAACTATATTTGGATTCATCAACATACGCCCAATCTTGGTGAATTTTCATTTCACTGTCTTTTCCTGGCTCCTTCACCATGAAATTGGCGTATAGTGGGTAGTAATTATGTAGGTATTGCCCTATTTTCGCTCCCACAATTTTCCGAATATGTTGATCAACCGTCGTTTTGTATACTTGGCTTTGATGAAACATGCTGGCATGAAAGCCCTTCATTTCTGAACTGGTTGTATGTTGGTAGAAGTTAGAGAGTGCTTCTACCTCTTCAGGATTTAGGAAATCAACTGTTACATACCCTTTTTCGTCGAAATGTGTCTGTAAGCTAGGATCTACAAAGATATGCTTAGACATAATCAGCGATTGATTTTTCTATTCTGCGGAAATAGAACAAGCCTGTTCCTAGCACGAAAATAGTGAAAGTAAATGAGAATATATAATAAATCGAAGGGGCTTCGCCTCCCAGTAAGGTCCATCGAAAGCCTTCAATTACCCCTGCCATTGGGTTCAAATATATCAGGTACTTCATATCTGGGGGGAAGAGTGTACTGGGGTAAAATACGGGGGTAAGCCATATTCCAAAGTTTATGAGGTAGGGAATTAGGTGTTGGAAGTCTCGATATCGGACGGTGAGGGCACTTAGCCAAATTGCGACGGCTAGGCCTGTAATGATATTGAGGATAATGAATAAGGGGAGGAATATGATTTGGGGGCTAGGCATACGCCCTAGATACAGCATCATTATGGCGAGGAGAATCATTGAGATTCCCAGTTCGAGTAGGCCAACAACGACTTTGGAGATTGGGAGGATTAGTTTTGGGAAATATACTTTTTTGATCAGGCTTTGGGAGTTGATGAGAGCAGTTCCTCCGTGGGCGATTAGGAAGGTGAAGTAATACCATGAGATCATCCCAGAGAAAGCGAACAATGGATAAGGAACCTTATTGGGGATTTCTACTTGTATGAGTTTGTCAAAGAAGATGGTGAATACAAGTAAGCCTGCGAGAGGTTGGAGTGCAGACCAGAGAATCCCTAGTAATGTTTGGGCATATTGGGCTCTAATGTCTCGTTTCGCCAATGACCCTATTAGCGACTTATATTGTAATACTCTTTTGAGGTAGGGAATTAGTGGGGTTTCTTCTGCGCTAATACGCCTAATTGCCATAGAGTGAAGGATATCTATTCTGTGGAGTTCTAATTACCTTTTAATTGTGGGTCATAATTCCCGAGAAGTACGTTTTCCTGTTCACGGATAAAGTTTTCGACTAATTGTATTACGTCTTTGGCAGGTTCATCATGTGCGAGTTTTTTCAGCTGTAGGGATTCAATCATTGACCGAAAGGCTGAGTCTAGCGTCATTCTTCTGAGATACTTTTTATATCTCATTAAGATCCAGAATTCGAGGGTTGTTTCTATTCGGTCTGTAAATCTTTTAGGGAAGAAAGCAGAGATGAACCCAAATATATTTCCTAGGATGTAGAAGTATTTGGCGTACCAAGCGGGATTTATGCCTCTCTTTCGTAGCAATTCTCTTAGGAAAGCCTCATGATAGGCTTTTCTTTCTCGGAGGTATTCAATCTTTTTTTTATCGAGTCCTATGTGGCGATACCAACCGAGTCTCATCGACTCTCTTGCATGTAAGTCTTTGATGAAGAACTCCGTACGTTTTTTAAGGTCAATAGCAGACATAAGTTAGGAGGATCTATATGATGAGAAAGTAAGAAAGGAGTATACCGTTTTGCGAATATACCAAAAGTCTCTATGTATAATAGAAAAAAGGAGGAAAAGGTTTTGCAGAAGTAGGTTAAGGCGAGTAATAGGGGTATAAAAAAGGAAAGAGCCGATCTATTGATCGGCTCTTAAATAAGGCGGTTACCTGCTCTCCCACGTATTACCGCAGTACCATCGGCGTGGTAGGGCTTAACTTCTCTGTTCGGAAAGGGAAGAGGTGCACCCCTACGCTATCACCA
>Ga0163111_10000141_pt1 | contig 41869 bp, 37 predicted proteins | sample CRUFie1St18metaG_FD_109645 | JGI IMG/M metagenome (GOLD analysis project Ga0163111, IMG submission 109645) | Marine microbial communities from the Costa Rica Dome - CRUD Field 142mm St18 metaG | ecosystem: Environmental > Aquatic > Marine > Oceanic > Photic zone | place: Costa Rica: the Eastern...
AATAACAATAACAATAACAATAACAATAACAATAACAATAACAATAACAATAACAATAACAATAACAATAACAATAACAATAACAATAACAATAATTATAACTATAACTATAACTATAACTATAGTAATAATGATAATAATTTTGATAATATTGATAATATTGATATTAATGATATTAATGATATTAATGATAATGATAATTATAATGATAATGATAATGATAATGATAATGATAATTATAATTATCATAATTATAACAATGATTATGATAATAATGATGATGATAATAATTATATTAATCACATGAACAATTATAATATTAATGATAATATTAATGATAATAATATTGATAATAATATTGATAATAATATTGATAATGACAATGATATTACATCTAATTGCAAACTTTTGAATAAATATTTTTCTAATACTGAAACTAATTATATTGATTATAATTCATATACATATAATACTGAAATATGTAAATATTGTAATACTGGAAAAATTGTATATTTAGAACATGAAGGAATCAATATATGTAATTATTGTTACAAATATACTAAATATTATATAGAAAATGAAAAACCATCTTATAAAGAACCTCCAAAAGAGCTATGTTTTTATGCATATAAAAGAATCAATCACTTGAAAGAGATACTAGCACAATTTCAAGCAAAAGAAACCACACAAATACCAAATGAAGTATTTGAAAAAATAAAATATCAAATTAAAAAAGAAAGAATTGAACTAAAAAATTTAGATAATTTGAAATTAAAAGAAATATTAAAAAATTTGAAATATAATAAATACTATGAACATATTCCATTTATTAAAGACAAACTTGGTATTAAACCTCCTATTATGTCACAAGAACTTGAAGAAACATTATGTAATTTATTTTTAGAAATACAAAAACCTTATTCTAAATTTTGTCCATCTACACGTGTTAATTTTTTGAATTATTATTATACTATATATAAACTTTGCGAATTGTTAGGAGAACATCAATTTTTACCATTTTTTCCAAAATTAAAAGATCGAGAAAAAAGAATAGAACAAGACGAAATATGGAAAAATATATGCAATGAATTAGGTTGGAAATTTATTCCAACTGTTTAATGTTATGTAATCAACCTATTATGTTATCTCTTAATGACATCCATATTTTACCTAATTGATTTTTACCAATTAATTCATTGTCTTTAATTCTACCACCCCATAAACTATTCATATTTGCTCTATTTTCTTGATGTAACAAATATTTATTATGTGTTTCCAACAATATATTTTTTACATTTTCATTTTGTTTTAATTTTTCCAAACAAATTTTGTTTTGATATTGTATTGAATATAATCCCCATACATTTAATTCTTCATTTGTTAATTTAAAACACGATTTACTACCTAGTTTTTTTGCATCAACTGGTGTGTCAGTATTTTGTATTTTTATTGAATGTTTAATTAATTCATTATATCGTTCAATATCATTACAAGATTTTGCTATAACAAAATATTTAAAATAATGAAAACAATGTTCACCTGAATTAAATTCTTTATCTTCTAATATTATTTTTTCGATATGAAAATTAGATAGTTGTCTAACATTTTTGTTCTTACTTTTCGAATAAAAAGTTAATATATTTTCATACATTCTAAAATATATTAATTAAAATATATTAATTTTTTTATTAATTTAATTTCAATTTTATTTAAGACTAACATTATTAATACAAATATTATTTGTATTTGTATATTTCAGTTGAATTTTTCAAATAAAATATCTAGATTTTTGTAATTATTATTTTATTATTATTTCCTTAATAATATCATACTTTGAATTATCATCATTGACAACTTTTACATTTGATTTTAAAAATTTTATATTAAATAATTTACTATATAAATATGGTATAATTGTAGGTATAAGTGATGATGAATTTGCTGTTATTATATAGACATTTTGCATACCTATTGTTTTATTTAAATTTTGAAATACTTCTTTAATTTTTTGAAGACGTTCTTTTCCACCAAAATAATATTCACCAATATCATTTATTGTTATTTTTGATTTTGTTAATATTGATATGTTTTTCATAAATATTTTTAAAGGTTTATTTATAAATACAAGAGTTTGATGAAGAGTACCATCCATATCAAATCCTATTATTATATCTTTTAAATTAGGATTTAATAAAAAATGTATTTGTTCATCTGTCAAACCACATTCTACATCATAATTTATACTATAACTATTTTTCTTTTTATTACTATTATATCTTATACTATTATCTGAATCTATTTCAATATATTTACGCATATTTTTATTACTGATTCTTGAAATATACTTATTTAATAAGTATTTATATTTTTTTTCAGTTATACTATAATTATTTATATTCGGTACCTTATGACATACTATATTATTTGTACACATAATACTTTCTATTTTTTTTTCATCTTTACTAAATGTTATTCCTTTCATCCAACCACTATGATCATCAAAAAAATGAAAAAATTTATCTTTATTACTTAATTTTTTTATTTTTTTTGTTTTATTTTTTATTTTATTTAATTTATTTAATTTACTTAAATTTTTTGTAGTTTTAGTTTTTACCATTTATAATATAATAATAATAATAATAATAATAATAATATTGATAATAATAATTATAATAATTATAATAATAATAATAATAATTATAATAATATTAATAATAATATTAATAATAATAAAATGGTTTGTGCTATAATTTCAATTTTATTAAAGATTTAATACAATTTTATAAATTACATTTAAATTTTTCAAATAAAATATTTAGATTTTTATAATTATTATTATAATTATCTATTTTTTTATTTATTATTTCATTCAAATATTTATTGTTATCACATTTATTATTTATTACATCTAATATATAATTTAAGCGATATTTATGATATTCTGTTTCAATAATTATACCATTATCTATTCTTCTTAAAAATACTTGTAAATAAGATACATATTCTTTGCCTGTCAAAATTTTAGTACAATAATTTATTACTTTTGTATTGTAATCATCTATTATATCTATGTATTTTATAACATTATTATAATTCATTGAAAAATCAATTATATTGTAATCATTAATATCATGTCCATAATTATTTTTTATTTCTAAATTTGATATTAGTTCTATAGCAATTTTTTTCTTTTTTGTAAAATTGTAAAATAAATTTTTTATTTTATTCGCACATAATTCTTTATATAATAAAGCAGCATAATCTGATATAATATATGTTATATCTTCTGGTAATTCATAATAATAATTATATACAAAAATTATAATTATATTTATATAATTATTATTATATAACTATTATATAAATATCAATTTTCAAAAAAAAAAGTTTTATTAATTTATACATCTTTTATATTTAATGAGTCTTTCACAAATTGAGTTAAATGTTTAGAATTTGGTTTTGCTTCATAATTATAAATTTTATTATTATGTTCTAATATTATAGTAGGAAACCCTTCTACTTTATATTTTTTTAATAATTTTTCATTATCTGGTTTATCACAATCTATTTTTCTCAAAAAAATTACCATATTATTTTGACGTTTATTCATTTTTTTTATTTCATTTTCTAATTCATCAATATGAGGTATCGCTTCTGTACAATGAGGACACCAAGTAGTATAAAAATAATATATGGTAGGTTCATTTTTTTTTTGTGTGTTTTTTGGTATATATTCTTTATTTGAATTATTATCAAAATATGTTTGTAAAGTTGTTGTGTACAAATAATAAGATATAAATGAAAATATAATTATTAAAAATATTATTAAAAATATATTGTTTTTTATATTTGATTTGAATACTGTGTAATAATTTAAAATAATATCTAATACACTATTCATTATATTATATATATATATATAAAATAATATTATATAATATTATTTTATATATAAACTATAATAATATATTATATATTATATATTATATATTATATATTATTATATGATATAATATTATATGATATAATATTATATTATATATATATTATATAATATATGAAAAAATATACTAAAAAAAATACAAAATATAAAAAAAAATCTTTCAAAAACACATATAACAAAAAAGATTATAATAGCGAACAAGGTATGTTAACTAGTGTTTGGGGCCCCAGTCTATGGCATTTTCTTCATGTTATGAGTTTTAACTATCCTGTTAAACCTACTAAACTTCAAATAAAACATTATAAAGAATTTGTATACAATTTACAATATATATTACCATGTAAATATTGTAGAATTAATCTATCAAATAATTTTAAAAAATTTCCTTTAAAGAATCAAATATTTGAAAACAGAGATAGTTTTTCAAGATATATATATAATTTACATGAAGTTGTAAATAAATTATTAAACAAAAATTCTAATTTATCATATTGTCAAGTCAGAGATAGATATGAAAATTTCAGATCTAGATGTACTATTCAAAATAAAGATAAAAATATTTTTAATTATAAAAAATTAAAAAAAGAAAAAGGATGTACAACACCATTATATGGTAAGAAATCTAAATGTGTAATTAATATTGTTCCACAAGAAAAAAAATGTAAAACATTAAAAATTGATAAAAAATGTTTGAAACGAAAATAAATTATTTTATTATGTACATATATAAATGAAAAAATATTTTAAATCATTTGGTAAAATTACAAACAAACTCAAAAAAAATGTTTTAAAAAAAACTAAAAAGATTAAAACCAGTACTTTAAGAAGAAATATATTTAATAAAAGACCTAAAATAACATCTAAAAAAAAAAGACCTAAAAGAAGACCTAAAAAAAATTCTAACAGAAGAAAAGGCATGAAAGGTGGTTCATGAGCTTTAATGAGCGCTGATTAATTTTTAATATTTAGTAATATTGTTTAGTAATATTATTTTAGAATGACATTTATATATCAAATTTAATATAATTAAAAATATATAAATTGATAATAAAATAGTATATATTACTAAAAATTATTATATATTACTAAAAATTATTATATATATAATTTGCAAAAAAAAATATATATATATAATATATATATATTATGGCTATTGACGAAATGAACGAGATAATGGAAAATTTCGAGGATGAATCAAATGAGCAAGTTGCTGATGAACATGATGGTAATCACCATGATGATCATGCTGATGAACAAAATCAAGATGGTGGACGCAGAAGAAGACGTTCAACTAGAAGATTAAGAAGATCGCGTTCTAGAGCTCGTTCTAGATCATCCAGATCATCCAGATCATCCAGATCTAGCAAAGCTTCAAGAAAAGTAAAAAAATCTAAAAAAAGAAAAGGAGCATCTAAATGGATTATGCATGTAAAAGCATACTGTAAAAAACATAATATGAAATTTAATGAAGCTTTGAAATCAAAAGATTGCAAAAAATCTTACAAAAATTGATATAAATAATTCAATATATTATATGTATTTTCATACAATATATTGAATATATTATAGAATTTATGTATTTGTGTTTATTATTTTTTGATTATTTTTCCATTTTCAATTTTGTATTTCAACATTGTTTCTTGTAACATTATTTTTATAGGTTTGTTTACAATACCATTTTTTATATTATCTAGTCTTTTTTCATTTACTTTATTTTCTACAAAATTTTTTAATTTTAATAAATCTTGTTTTTCTTTTTCTTTTTTCTTTTTTTCTTTAAAAGCTTTGATTTTTGCTTCTTCAATTTCTTGTAATCTTTTCATTTCAGCCTCATATTTTTCTTTTTCTTTTCTCTTTTGTTCTAAAATTAATTGTTTCTTTCTTTCTTCTTCTAATTTTTTTTTTCGTAATGCTTCCTTTTTTCTTAAAATTTCTTGCTCTTTTTCATAAAGTTTCTTATTGTAATCTATTCGTTTTATTGTATTTTTATTTTTTTTGTACATAATACTATATCTATCATTTGGTATATTACTTATAACTATTTCTTGATATAATGTGTTTTTTAAATTTTCTAATATATATTTTTCTTCATTTATGTTTTCATCTTTTTTTCCTTTTTTTCCTTTTTTTTGTTTTTTTGTTTTATTATAATAAATATCTCTTACTGTTTCATCTTTTATATATGTTAATAATACTGGAACATCTATCATAATTGGTTGTGCAAATTGTGTTGCATCTTTTTCTCTATTTAAAAATGATATTGTTCCTGATAATTTATTAGCGATTTCAAGCATGCCTTTTTCAGATATAACATTTTCAGTTGTCATATATTTATTTATAAATTCCTGTTTATCTGTTGTTATTTCATCTTCTTCTTTTTCAGCAAATAAATTCATTAGTTTAAAAAAATCTATTGGTGAATCTGTAAATGGTGTAGCTGACATTAATAACAATTTACACGAATCTTTACCAGATACTTTATAACTATTTTTTATTAATTTTTCCATTATATCTACATTTGGTTTTTCTTGATCGCTTAAATCATCACTATATAATTTATGTGCTTCATCTATTATAATCAATGTTTTTTTCAAAATATCTTGTTTACCATTTTTCTTTATTAATAATGAACTTAATGCACGATTTTTATTTAATAATAAATTACTAAATTGTTTATATGATATCGGGTCTATCCAATTGTTTTTTATTAATTTTTTTCTGCTAGTCAAATCTTTTGGCATTATTAATCCTTGTTCTAATTCTTTGATTATTACACTATTACAAACTTGTTCGAACATATTTTTCCATATATCTTCTTTCAAAGTTGTTCGTGTTACCCAAAGTATTGAATATTTCTCTTTTTCAAATGATGATGATGCACATGCTATTGCTGTGCAAGTTTTACCTGTTCCTACACTATGCCAAAGTAACAATCCTTTGTATGGTGATTCTGGATTAAAATAATCCACTATAAATTTTTGTGTTTTATTATATTCTATTATTTTATTTTCATTATTTTCAGTATTTTTGTTACTGTCTATACATTTATTTTCTAATTTTATTTTCTCCCATATATATTCATCATTGTCATACTTTGATTTTATATAATCTCGTAATTCTTTAAACTTTAATTTTTTGTTTAATTTTAAATTTTCTTTTTCATTTCCATCATATTCTGATATTTTGTATTTTTTTTTTAATTTACTATCTTTATCTTTATCATTTAAATTTACATTTATTTTATTCAAATTTTTATCTATATCTGATTTATTACCCATTTCTATTATAGCTGGAATATATGAATATCGTTTGTTCCAATTTACATTTAATTGTTTACAATATTCTGCATTTTCTTTCATGTATAGACAAAAATAACCTCTTGATTTGTCACTTGTTTTTGGATGTTTATAATTTTCATAAATTGTTTTTAGAAATGATGTTGATACTGGTACATCTATTGTTTGTGTTTTTCCACATTTTCCATTACATTTTATTACATCTATATTATAAAACTTACTTTTTTTATTCAAATTTTTTAATTCATTATCAATTTTTGTCATATTTACACCACCTTTTTTATCTTCATATTTATCATTTGCATTTATTAATATATTATTATAATAATCTGAATTATTTAAGTTTTTTGTCAATATATAATCCACTGATAATACCGGTGCTAACTCATATAATTGTTTTGCTAAATTATTTAATGCTATATCATATTCACTTAGTTTCAAAATTGAATCATGATATTTTTTATATTCAAAAAGTTTTTCATCTGATTGTTCATCCTTTATTTTATTATCTTTTACATAAAATGTTTCCATTATACTGTTTGGAACGTTCAAATAATAATTATAAACATATAATGGCCATCCTATATCTTCTATAAAATCTAAACCACGTTGACCACATGTTCTTGTTGCTCTTCCAATCACTTGTTTTAAATCTGCTATTGTATTTGCTGGTTCGAATATATGTACATATTTAACATCAAATAAATCTATTCCTTCTTTATATCCACTATCCAATATTATAAATCTTATTTTTTCTCCATTTATATTTGATGGTCTTTCATTATATATACTTAATAAATCCTTTTTTACATTTTCTGTAAATATTTTATCATATATTGAATTTGAACATAACAATCCATAATTGTTGTATGATTCATCTATTTTTACTGTTAATTTACCATTTACAATTTTTATCACATCATTATAATTTAATGCTTTAAATGCTGATGCTATTATCTTTGCTCCATATCCACCTTCTTTCACATCTGAAAATATAAAATGTTTAAATACCTTTCCATATTTTTTTTTATCGTTTTCATCTAATATATTTATATTTGTCATCATTTGTGAAATCTTTGGTGATGCGTGTATTATATCATTTAACAATTGTTCTTTGTTAAAACTTGATTTATCAAATTTGTGATATGATTTTATATTGCTAAAATTACTTATTCTTCTCAATGATTTAAATAATTTGTTTTTTTCTTTTGGTGTTTCTATTTCTGTCTCCTTATTCAAATTTGAAAAATCACTTTTTTTATAACATTCTACTATTTTGTACAAATCTTCCTTTTCTTTTTTTGTTTTATTTATTTTATTATAATTCAATTTCAACCATTTTCTTGTTGAATTTTTGTCATATAATTTATGTTTTATTAATATTTTTTTACAATCCATTTTATAATTAAATATTATATATAATATATCAAAATATATTATATTCATTAAATAAATTTTTGAATTCTAAAATATCTATTATATCTCTATTATATGTTATTTTAATATAACAACGAAGCGTTACTAATATATCTACAAATGAATTATGTAAATTATTTATATCTTCATCAAATATTTTATTATGTAACTCTATTAATTTTGGATATTTTTTGTTTTCAAACATATCTGTATTATTTTTCATTGTACAGTATTCATTTATTCTTATTTGTTTATTACAATTAAATTTTACAAATTGTTGTTTTATCTTATTTCTAATACATTCTACCATTATTACTCTTTTATCAAATGAAACATTGTGTGCTACTATTAAATTTGATATATTCATATATTTATTAAATTCATTTAATGCTTCTATTATATTTACTCCATTTTCTATATTTGTTTCATCTATATTTGTTATTTTTTTTACTTCATCTGATAATTCTATCCCACTTTTTATTTTTATATAATTATCATATTTTTTTATAATATTATTACTACTTGTATCATAACAAACAAAACTTAATTGAATTATATATGGCCACTTTTCTGTATCTTTAATTGATGCATTTCTTTCTGGTAAACCTGTTGTTTCTGTATCAAATACTAAAATTTTCATTATAATATTATATCATTACATATAATATTATATTTAACATCAAATTTATTTTTTATTTTTATTTTTATTTTTATTTTTATAAAAATAATAATAATAATAAAAATTGAAATTAATTGTATATATTATATTATTGTATTAATTATAATGTGGGATTATGTTGAACCTATCAACCGTCATAATATTCTAATTATTACAGATGATATTTGTCCAATGGATTCAAAAGATATTTATCATTTTTTCGACACTAACAGTATTGCTGAACTATATGATATTGAATTTTACAAACACCCTGAATGCGAATATAATGTTGATGACGATAAATATTATCCTACTGGTTATGCTATTATCTATATTGATTATTGGTATGATACTAATAATTCTAGTAGTTTTTATAACTCATTAATTAATTATTATAACAATAATAAAGATAAAGTATTAATTTTTAAAACATCAGGTCATGGACCACCTTGGAATATTGAATTATATTATAAGGGATATTTTAATCGTGATACTGAAAGTGAAGTTTTGAATAAAAAACTAAAAACTTGTTCACAAACCTCACAATCTACCCAAACTGATTATGATTACAATTATTTATCAAAAAAAAGAAAAAGAGAAGATAATAATTATAAAGATGAAGTTAAATATGAAGCTCAACAACACCAAAATCATCAGGTTAATGAAGATACTCAAGAATACGATAATGATGTATATGAAGATGAAGATGAAGATGAAGATGAAGATGAAGATGAAGATGAAGATGTATATGAAGATGAAGATGAAGATGAAGATGTATATGAAGATGAAGATGAAGAACAACAAAATAAAGACGAATATTTTGATATACATAATTTTTTCAGACTAAAAACTAATTATAAAACTATTCATAAAAAATATTACAATTTACTTGCTGTTAATCATTCTTTAGTTAAACGCAACAAAGAACTTGCAAAATCATGTAAAAATTATAAAAGCACTAATAAAAAAAATGTATGGTGTCGTCGTCTTAGACAATTAAATTAATTTTGTAATTTAAATATAAAAATCACTACTATTTACATTTGAAATTTTACATATGCCATATGTTTTTCTATGCCACGAACTAATTCCATAATTTTTTATTCCAGCAATATGTTTAGATGTTCCATATCCTTTATTATTTTTTAAATCATAATATTCAATTAATTTAGGATATTTATCACATATATCATATATATAATTATCCCGCTCTACTTTAGCCAAAATTGAAGCAGCCGCTATTGAACAGTATTTTCCATCACCTTTTTCTATTGTTACATGATTTATTGATTCTAATATATCTGTGTTATTATTATATTTTGTATATGGATTAAATATATTACCATCTACTAAAATATAATAATTTTTAAAATTATTATCTGTTTTGATTATATTATCTATACAATTATGCATTGATTTAAATGTTGCATTTTTTATATTTATATTATCTATTATATTTTCATTTTCATAACTTATACTATAATTTATACAATTAGATTTTATGTAGTTGTAAACTTCCATTATTTTTTTTTTTGATGTAAATTTTTTGCTATCTTTTAATAATGTAAAATCAAAATTTTCTTTAGGTAAAATTACCGCCGCACTATATACACGACCAAACATTGGTCCTTTACCTGCTTCATCTATTCCTATCTCTAATATTTCACTATTTTTATCAAAATATGATATTTCTAGACAATTGTTTTTAGACATTTATTAATTCTAATATTTTTTTAAAAATAATATTTTTAAATAGAAATAATATATATATATGAAATTCAATTTTAAGAAAAATTTAATTGTTATTATTTTATTAATAATTGTGATATTTACATGTGCATATTTATATGATAATAAAGAAAATTTTCAAGGTTATACACTAGGTCATAGATTAAATAATTTATTTTATGATAATTCTACTTCTGATAATCCTGATGAATGTATTCTTCCTGCTTTAATGGAAGGTGGTATTCAAAAATATGCAATTGGATTTACTAATACAAATCATACTTATAAATTATTAGATACTGAAATACATTATTTAAGTAAACAAGTAAACGAGAATTATAATTTTGTAAAAGAAAATAAATATATTGCAGATAATTTTCCTGAAGAATGTAATTGTTATGTTAAAGTTACTGGTTCTGATAGTATCGGTAATTTATCATTTGATATAGTTAACTTCGATAGATCTCTTAATGACTGTTCAGGTGTATTATATTTTGATTTATCCTTGGATATAACTCCAGCACCTATTACACATAATATTGATATATTATTTTTTAACAAAAATAATTCATTATTTAATTTTGTAAATGTAAGTCCTCCATCTCTATCTAATCTACAAGCTGCAGATATTAATAATTCAAATACTAATATTAATATTATATCGTTGACACTAGTTAATGATTTTGCCAATAAATATTATGATTATCTTAATATTGGATTGAAATTTTTGTCAAGTCAATTATATTTACATAATGGAAATAGTAACAAAGGAATAAAAGTATATAATTTTGATTTTGCTTTAAATCAATCTAATAATAATCTACTTCCTTTTGTTAATAATGGAACTGTTTCTTTTTCTTTAAGTGATAATGATATTGAAAACAATATGGGTATATCTACTACACAATCAACATCATTAAATAATGGACTCGAAAGCGGTGTTTACATTAACGATGTAGAAAATTCTAATATTGATGCTAATTCAAATAATGTCGGTAATAATTCTAATAATGTCTATAATTATCCTAATCAATTGAATCTTGAATTTGAAAATTCTTTAGGTAGATTATTAAACAATAAAAGATTGAGTCAAATAAATGGACATAATCATATTAGAGATCATTATGTTAATGGTTATATTGCTGATGGTGATGAAAGATTACTTAATAATAGATATAATAATGATATGTGGTTCGAATCTGCCATGAATTCAAAAGATAATCCTATTATAAATGGAAATAATATGAATAATATTAATGATTTGTTAAGATCTAATTGTTCTAATACTTTGAATAATAATAATTGTTTAAATCAAAATATAAATCAATGTGGAACAGATATAAATGAATCTTGTCAAAATAATAATTGTTGTAGTAAAATTAACTGTAAAGAAAATGGTAAAAATAATAACAATAGAGAATTAAAACATATTCATCAGCATTCTCATGAAAAAAATAATGAATACAAAGGCGAAGAAAATAATAATAATGAAATAGATGATGAAAATGGAAGTGATAAAAATGGAAGTGATAAAAATGGAAGTGATAAAAATGGAAGTGATAAAAATGGAACAGGTAAAACCGGAACGAGTAACACTGGAACTGGTGGTTCAGGCAATGGAGGAGGTGGTGTATTTAATAATGGACGCGTTGGTTATAATAAAAATAAAGCTGGTAATTTAGATTCTAATTCACAAGTTAATAATAATAATAGAATGAATGTCAACAATAATGGATATTTTAATTATAATAATGTTGATTCAATGACTAATGTTAGACCATTAGTTGCTGATTTTTCTAAATTTTAAAAACTACATTAATATTTATAGATATATATTTATACAAATATTAATGACTATTATGAAAATACATGGAGAAAAAAGAAGCACAACTTAACGAAGTAAAAAGTAATACTATAGAACAAATGTGGTTAAAAGAATTAGGTAATTTAAAAAAAAAAATTACAAATAATTATAATTATAAATATTTTCCCAAATAGGTTGTAATTTTTCATATCCAGGCTCACATCCATCCCAAGGTTTTGGAGCACCAACATAATGAAGTGTTTTAATTTTTTCTAAATTAAAAAATTTATCATGTATCAAACCTCGTTTAACATAATTATATGAACCACATATAAATTTACAATTATTTTTAAAATATGATGACAAAAATCCTTGACAACCACCATCCTTAGATTGTAACATTCCTATATTTTTAATTAAATCATTAAATATATTAATATTTGGTTTTAATATAAATAATCCAGCTTGTAACATTCTGGAATTTACAATATATGATTTATCATCTATATCATCAATAATTGGATTTACACTAGCTGGTGTAACAATAATTTCATTATCATCTACATCTATATTAAATATTTCATCTATATTTTTTAATAAAATTATATCACTGTCTATCCAACATATTTTGTCATAATCTGTATATGACCATAAAAATGGTTTGGTAAAATCTAAATCCCATATTTTTAAATATGGATTTTTTATTTTTTTAATATCAAATTTTTTAACAATAATATTTAATAATTTTAATTCTTTAATTTCATCATCAGATAAATCATATGATAAACATAATAAATCAAATTTTGTATTAACTAATATCATTGATTTTTTTAAAGAAATTATTCCTTTTAAAAATGATGAATTACCTCCAGTTATAAATATAAATTTTCCAGTTTTTAAACTACATTCACTAGGTATAGGTCGATTGAATTTAATATTATTTATAGGAGAATCATTAATATTAACTAAATTATAATTTACTAGTGGTTTTAAATTATATCTTTTCACTAAGTCATCAACTATTGATTCTTCTATTATACTACTATGCCCAATCGGTTTACAATTATCTGAAAAATAATGTAATTGTTTTTGATTTTTAAAAAAATCAAATCCATAATAATTTATTTCACAATAATTATTACAATATTTTGTAAAATATACTAGAATAGTTAAACCAGATGATGACCAATATTCATAATTGGTTTTTTTTAAATTATATTTATTGTTAATATATTCACCAACTTTAAATGGTATAAAAATAATTTTGTTTTTAATATTAAATTTTTTAGTATAATTTGATATATTATATAAAGTAATATAAAATGATAAATATTTATTAGCACCTTTATATGGGATACATATTAAAATTATAATATTTGAATTTTCATTCAAATATTTTAAATATGTTTCAATTAAATCATAAGAAACAGATGATAATACCCATATATTTGTTTTTGATCCTGTATATTGTTTATATTTATTTATTTGAAAATTATTAAATCTTATAATTATATCATGATTATCTATATAATTTCCTAATTTAAAATTATTTTTAACTATTGATGGTGCATTTCCAATAACAATTATATTTTTATTACTACAATAATTATACATAAAATTTCTATTATTTTCCAATAAATTGCATGTATTTAATAATTTATTATAATTGTTTTCTATAATCATTTGATCATTAATATAATGTACACTTAAATTATGTTCTCTCATTTTTTTACTTCTTTCATAACGATTTTTCATTTTGTTTTTAATATATTCAACTCCTAAATAATTCATATGTTTATTAATATATTCATTTTCACTATACTTTATTATACCTTCTGGATTTGAAATATGACATCCTGGTAGATAATTTATTTCATTTATCTTTTCTCTCAAAAAACATAAATTTTTACTTTCCATTTTATTTTCTTTATATTTTGTAATATTATGAATATCAATATCTTCTAAATTTTTTTCACTACTTTCACCTATCATTTCATACCCTTTTATTTTTAATAAAGTTGTTTCATTTATACTTTCATTTAATAGTTCTTCTTTAGTAACACATAAGTATTCATCCATATCAGCAACTATAATCCAGCCATATTTAATTTTTTTCCAACAATTGTTTTTAATTTCAAGATATTTAAAATCATCAATTATATTATTAGAATTCCAACTTATAACTTCACAATTCATAGCTTTTGCAATAGTAACAGAATTATCAGTTGATTCATTATCAAAGATAGTTATTTTGCAGTTAGGAATATGATGATTATAATGTTCTATTGTATCAAATATAATACTTTCTTCATTGTAACAAAGTAAAAATATATTAACTTGTAATAAATGTAATTCTTTATCTAATAAAATTTTATTAATATCATTTATTTCTTTAATAAACTTATTTCTCTCAATATAATTAATTTTATTTTTTAAATTTTCATTAATACTTTCATACATTTCATTAATATTACTTAAATCATCATTAATTACTGGGAAAAAGCTAATAACTTTATTATATTTTTCTATTAATTCAATTTCTTCATTATTGCTCGGGTTTTCACTTAATATTTTGCAATTATAACTTAATAAATCATGAATTCTAAATAATTCTAATAATGCATTATTATAATAATGTAAATTAATTATTATTTTAGATTTTTTTATTAATTGTACTAACTCATCATTAAACACATTAGATACTATTACAATATTATAATCTAGATTATTAGACAAATTATATTCTTTTAAAGCATTTAATATTTTTGTTCTTCGGTCATTTAAAATACCTATAAATAAAATAGTAATATTTTTTTCGTAATCTTCAATAATATTATTTAAAATATTAGCAACAAATTGTTTACAAATTAATTCTATATTTTCACTATTTTCAATATTTTCTTCACATTTTATTAATGGACTTAATAATTTTACATTTTCTCTTAACTCTTCTGGATAATAGTTTATATTAACTTTACTATAATCAAATAATGCATAACATTTTTTCATAATATTTATTACATTACTTGATAATTTATTATAAACAAAATTATTTTGATTTAATTGTTCAATTTGATATATTATAATTTTATTTATTAATTTATCAGATAAATTAATATTATTTATATTTATTATATGATTTATACCTATTAAAAATATATAAGTATTATTTTCATTTAAATAATTTAATATATATTTTTCTAATTTGTTATTAACTATTAACAAAGTTTCTATATTTAAATTATTAAAATATTCTAGTAAATTATTAGCACTAATTATGGTATAATTTGTTGTTAATAATATTATTTTTTTTATACTATAATCTTGTGTAATAATATTATTATTATTATTATTATTATTATTATTATTATAATATGGTTTTTCTATGAATTTAATTTTATTAAATGACTTATTAATATTGAATGTATGTTTTGTTAAATGAGTAAACATATTATATATATAAAATTTTAAAATATAAATAATATTACAAAATTTTATTTATATTTTAATAAAAAAATATATTTGTAGTTAATCAAACAAATCTGAACTATTAAATACTTCTTTTTTTATACTTTTAGAAATATTTATTGATAATTCTTCACGCTTTTTTCTTGTTATTTTATTATTTGTACATGTATTATTATCACATGTATTAACTGATATATTTGATGAATTTGATGAACTAGACGAATTTGATGATATAGATGAATTATACAATTTTTTTTTTGCATAACTATTTCTTAAGTTCATATCTGTATCTATTTCTTTATAATTATTTTCTATGTATTCTATTACTTTGTTTTCTAATGCCCATTTGAAAAAATTTAACTGACCAATTGTTGTTAATACTAATATATCTTCTTTTATATTTACACTTATTCTATCCCATCTACAAAAAGGATCAAATCTTCTTTTTGAATAACTTTTTAATTGAAGTTTATAATTATCATAAACTTTAAATCTTTTATTATCTACAATATAAACTATATAATTATTTTTACAATAGTTTGTTACAAACCAATCTACTATTCTTAATGATATACTTGTTTCTCCATTTATAATTTTTAACATTTTATCTAAATTATTATCTATATTATAAAAGTCTTTTAATCTATTTAATATTAAATCATTTTGTGTTGGATAATTCATAATATATTTTGTTTTTGATATATGTTTAAATCAAAAATATATTAATAAATAATATATTAATTATTAAATATTTATATTATATATATATATATATATATGAATCATATTGATATTGTTGATTATAGTAACAAAAATAATAGAGCTGTAAGGCAACAAATAGATAGAACACTTAAGAATTATTATAAAGTTAAAAAAATAAACAATAAATTAATTAATAAACCAAAAACTAAAAAATTAAAAAGAAGAATTATAAAAAAAAGCAGAAGCAGAAGTAGAAGCAGAAGTAGAAGCAGAGGTGGAAGCAAAAACAGAAGTAGAGGTGGAAGCAAATATATATAGTAAAATATTATCTGTACAAATAAGAGAAATTTATTAAATTGTACACACTTATAATAATAAATTTATAAAAAAATTTTATAAAGATTTAAATTATTAATTGTATTTTAAAATAAGATCAGTAATAATAATTTTATAAATATTTTTATAAATTTATTATTGAATTGTTTGTACAAATAAGAGGTTTACACTGTATTGTTCTAACTTATAATTATATATATATATATATTTCAAATTAACTTAAAGAAACAAAAAAATCCCGATTTTTCTATTTTTTATTTTTGTTACCATTATACATAAGAAAAATATTTCCTTAAAAAAAGTGAAAAAAAAAGTTTAAAAAAAGATTCTCAAATTTTATAGAATTGGACATTTTAAAAATGTCCATTTTTATATTATATAAAATACTTTTGAAAAATTAAATTTTTTTTTGTTTTTTTTAGAATTCTTTTTTTATTACGATAATTGGTTTAAAAAAAAAATCTAAAAAAATATGAAAAAAAATATTTTTTAATTTTTAATTTTCAAAATTGGACATTTTTTTTACATAGCAAAAAAAAGTCGTATTATGTATTATAATAACAAAATAATAAATATATTCATAAAATTCTACTAGATAAATTATAAACTAGAGCAAAAATCTCGTAAAAAATCGTATTATGTATTATAATAACAAAATAATAAATATATTCATAAAATTCAACTAGATAAATTACAAAATACAGCAAAATAGAGCAAAAATCTCGTAAAAAGAGAGAAATTTTATCGTAAAATAATTAACAATAATATTTTGAAATGATATTTGATAATAATATTATTTTTATTTTTTTATAATAATAACTTGATATTATATTTGAGGATAAAACTCAATATAATATTTATCTAATAAATACAATAAAAATTTAAAGAATTATATATATATATATATAGATATACATATATAATATGAATAATAATGAATATAAACATATATGTACATTATGCAATTATTCAACAAATTATAAATATGATTATAAAAAACATTTACAAACAAAAAAACATAAAAATAATGAAATCATAAATAATAATAATAATAATAATAATAAAATAGATATACTTAAATGTGAGTTGTGTAATTTGCAATTTTCAACAAAATTTAATTTTGATAGACATTTAAGTTCAGTTAAACATATAAAGAAATCAAGTATAAATCATAATTGTATATGCGGTGAATCATTTACTAGTATGGATTTATTAAACAAACATAAATTATCATGCATTTCACATTATAAAATGGTAAATATTAATAATGATGATAACAAATTTCATACTATTATTGAAATGCAACAAAATATGATAGTTGAACAGCATCAACAACTATCAGATCAAAGTAAACAAATAAAACAACAAAATGAACAAATAAAAGAACAAAACAAACAATTAACAATGCAACTAAATCATATGACTGATCAAGCGAAACAAATGACAGAAATTATACCTAAAATAGGAAATACACAAAACAATAATTTTAATATAAATGTATTTTTAAATGAAGATTGCAAGAATGCATTAAATATGAGTGATTTTTTAAAATCTATTACAATTTCATTAGAACAATTAGATTTCACAAAAAATCATGGATTAGAAAAGGGTATAACAAAGGTAATAACAGATAATATAAATAAGTTAAGTTTAACCGAAAGACCAATACATTGTACAGATATGAAACGAGAAACTTTGTACATAAAAGATAATAATATTTGGGAAAAAGATAAAGATAAATCAAAAATAAAACAAGCAATACAAAAAACATCAAGTAAAAATTATAGCGCAGTATGTGATTGGGCAAAAGAAAATCCAGATTTTATGGATAATGAAAACAAACAAGATTATTACACAAAAACAATAACTACAATTGGTAAACCAATAGAAAGTATTGATAAGAAAATAATAAAAACTTTATGCAAAGAAAATTATATTAAAGAATAAATAAAAATTATTATATAAATGTGTTTATTATATAATAATTTTTTTAGTGATATTATAAATATTATGTATTATACAATATATGATGTAATATATCACAAAAAAAAATATGAATATAATGATAGTGATGATAGTGATGATAGTGATGATAACAATATAGATAAAATTATAGATTATATAACTACAAATAAAGAAATATTTGTAAATGAAAATAATGATTTAATATTATATGAAAATAAAGATGATAATATATTAATTGATAAATTGACAGAATTGAATTATAATAGTGAATATTATACTGAAAGTGATGATTATGTATATATAAATGGATAAGTATTATAAATATTAAAGATAACTATATTTTTCAATATTATCTGAAGGAAAATTAAATATAAAATTTTTTTGTTGTTGAATATATGACATATATTTATATATGTGATTTAAATTATTATTTTGTACAAATTTTCTTGCGATAGTAAAATAATATCTTTTGAAAATACGCATATTTTATTTGATATTACATTATTATATAAATACGTTTCAATTTTTTTTAATTATGTACAATAATGTTACTTTATATGGTTGCTATTATTTGTACAAATTTGTGATAATAAATTCTTTTGTTTGTACAAAATAATATATATATATATAAAATATTAGCTAAAAAATAAAAAACTGTAATATAACAATATATTATATTATATTATATTATATTATATTATAATGGAAGTTGACCCGAAAAAATTATCAGTGGCGCAGGCACAAAAATTGAGACGGTTTATGGAGGATAATAGAAGGAATAGGTCGGTGAGGGAGGCGGAAAGGCTGGGAATGACTAGTAGGGTGAATAAAGCGATTCAAAAATCACATACAAAAGACAGGGAGATGCAGCAGCAGCAGCGTTTAGCAGCCCAGAACCTCCAAGAGCAGCAGCGTTTAGCAATCCAGCAGCAGACAGAGTATGAAAATTTAGCATTCCAGCAGCAGGCAGAGCAGCAGAGATTAGCACTCCATATGCAGGCAGAGCAGCAGCGCGAACTGTTAAACAATGCAGTTTTCATCAATGAGCTTTCGAACTCAATGCAGCGCGAGTATCATGATATATATCTAGAACGGCTGCAGAGGGCGAAGTATAATGCAGAGGAGCATGCGAGGGTGACCGCTTTGGCGGCGGGAGCGACACAGGCTGATGCGTTGCTGGCGGCGGCGGCGGCGGGCGAGGCGGCGGCGAAGGCGGAGGCGGAGACAGTCATGGCGGAGATGGGATTGGAGCAAGCGAGTATTGCGCCGCGACAGCAGCTCAATGACGAGGATATGTATTTAAATAACCTTGCGGAGAGCGTATTAGATGATCCTGAGTTTTTACCGTATTTAGTTCAAGAACATAGGGGGGGTTTAAAGAGAAAAAAAAAATCAAAAAAAATCAAATCATATAAAAGAAAAACAAACAAAAAAAGAAAACAAAAAAAGAAAACAAAAAAAATATAACACAAATTTTCTTGCGATAGTAAACTAATATTTTTTGAAAATACGCATAATTTATTTGATATTATATTATAATATCGAATAAATATATTTTAATTGTTTTTATCATGTACAATACAGATATTTTATGTCGTTGCTATTATTTGTACAAATAAATTTACTTGTTTGTACAAAATAATATATATATAAAAATTAGCAAAAAATTCAAAAATATGATATATTATAAAAATAATATATTACATATAAATAAGGGACAAGTGATGAGTCAATTAGAAAAAGATATTAAGAATTGGGAGGAAGCAAACGATGTAAAATTGTTAAGGGGCAGGAGTGCTACAACTTTCACGTATGTGTATTATAATCCATCAATTAAAAAATATGTGGGGGTATTGCCAAGGTCTATGTTAAAACCTGATTATAACGGATTTGTAACAAAGAATTGTGATACTATGCTGGGCGCAGCAAAGTGGGTTGCGTTAACATTGAAAAATCATGGGAAATATAAAAATGAAACAACCAGCAATTATGATATAAAACGCAAACGCGATGAAGATAAAGAGCAGGAGAGGCAGCAGTTGTACGACGCGAGGCGTAGTACTTTTGTGGAAAATAGTACGGCGTACAGGAATAATATGAATGCTACAATGGATACCTACAACCGCATAGTGCAGCAGCAGCACCAGCAGCAGCTCCAGCAGCAGCTCCAACAGCAACAGCAGCAACAGCTAATGGATTATGCGAGATTGAGGAATGAGATGAATAAGAATGCGTGGCAGAACTGGTCGAGACAGGTAGATAAGCCATTGACGATACAGGAGAAGTTGCAGATATCGGCGGAGCAGGAGCGAGCTCGGGCGTTGGCGGAGCATGAGCGAGGTCAGGCGTTGACGCATCAGCAGCAGATTAATGATACGATGCAGAATGCATGGCAGAACTGGGGATATTATCAAAAGGAGAGGGGGCTGCCATTGACGGATGAGCATATGCAGCAGATATTGTTGGAGGGGCAGCGCAATGAGGCATTGATGAAGCAGTCGGACGAGTACAAGAAGCAGCGGGATAGATGGGATAATGAGAGGATAGTCAAGGCACGTGAGATGGGGCGTCAGCAGCTGCTTAAGTCGGTAGTGACCAATCTGGCGAATGATACGATGGCAGCAAGAGAGAAGGCCGAAGATGAGGAGGAGTTGAATGAGATAGCTAATGATATATTTGATAAGACCAATAATATATTTGATGGGATAGAATTATCAGAACTTGGTGGAGGTTCAAAGAGAAAAAAAAAATCAAAAAAAATCAAATTATATAAAAGAAAAACACTAAAAAAAATAAAAAAAAAACGAACAAAAAAAGTAAACAAAAAAAAATAGTAGTTTAAAAATACTAAATTTTTTTGATATTGATTAAATTTTTAGATAATTTAAATTTTTCACTATTTTGATTTCTTCTTTTAATATTGCATTTGTAACATGAAACAATAGTATTATTATTAGTATGAATATCACAATTGTTTAATCTATCAAGAGTAAATTGATTATCATCTCTAATGAATTTATAAATAATAAATATTTTGTTAGAACAGTAATAACAGGATAATTTAGATTTTACAAGTTTTTCAACAATATCATTAAACGATATTAAATTAATATTATTGTAATCATCATTGATAAATTTTTTTTTGTCTTGTGATTTATATCCATTAATTTTTTTTTTGATTTCTTTACAAAATAAATCTTTGTATTGAAATGAAATATCAAAATAAATATTATTAATACATTTAATTTGAAAATCATGTTGAAATAATATAGGATTTAAATTATTAAAATTATTATTAGTTTTAAAATTTTTTTGAATATCAATAATTTTATTAGACATAATTAATATATATAAATAAATAATAACAACTATTAAAACAATTTAAACTTAAAAATACATTATAATATAATGGTTGATTTATCAAATAATGATAACAATATAATAGGAACAACATCAATAAAAACAAGAAAACGCGATAGTAAAAAAAGTATATCAAATGATAGTTGTCATGAATTAAAATCAATAGCTTATAAAACAATGTTGTTAAATGGTGTAAATATGTTAGAAGATAAAATAGACATGTCAAAAAATATAATAACAGATTATTTACAAAAAGAAAGTCAAGCAAATAAAGATGAGAATTGGCCAAAATTAGATAAGACACAGAAAATAAAAAAAATAGTAGTTTATACAGAAACAATATTAAAATCAAATAATAATTTGACAGAAAAAGAAATAGAAAAGGTAATAAGATATTTGACAAATTGTTTAGATAAAAAATTTTTATGTAAAGCGAAAGATGTATTGTACAATAAAGAAACAAAATTAATAGTAAATATACCAAATTTATTATTTGATAAAGATAATAGAGAATTTATATTAACAAAAAATGATAAACATGTATCAACAGCAAAATCATTAGCACCAAAAAAAAATAAAACAATAAAAAGTTAAATTGAATAATAAAATATATTAAATATATTACATAAATATATTAAATATATATAAATAAATATATAAAATATATCATATAAAATATAATATGCGTTATAAATATATAAGAAGTTATTTGAGGTATTTATTAAATAAATATTTAAAGATTGAAGCAGAAAATAAAAATATAACATTGTATTTAAAATTAATAAAAGATGGATTAAATTTATTATATGATTATAATGAAAAAAATATATTACAAATAATGTACAATGATTTATATGAAGATAGTTACTATAATTGTCTAGAACATTTATATGTAAATTATATAGAATCAAAATGTTTGAATATGAATAATGAAGAAGAAGAAATAATTTTAATAGAAAATATAAGTAAGATATGTTTAAAATTATTTTATAAATTTATAATACCAAAAAGGTCATATAAAGATACATTTGTACGAAAATATATTTTAAATGATAAAAAATTGAAAATAAATTATGTAAATAAAATATCAAAAAAAATAACATATTTGAAATCAATAAAACAACCGGAACAAAGGACGATAGAATGGTATGAATTTAGAAATAGTACATTAACAGCATCAAATATATATAAAATATTTGTATCAGATAATACACAAAAGGATTTAATATTAGAAAAGTGTAAACCGATAGATATAAATAAATACAAAACAACAAATATAAATTCGCCATTACATTGGGGGCAAAAATATGAACCAATATCAACAATGTATTATGAATATATAAATAATACAAAAGTAGATGAATTTGGGTGTATAAAACATGATAAATATAGTTTTATAGCAGCATCACCAGATGGTATAGTATGTGACATATCTTCGAATTTATATGGAAGAATGTTAGAAATAAAGAATGTAGTATCTAGAAAAATAACAGGAATACCAAAATTTGAATATTGGATTCAAATGCAATTACAAATGGAAGTATGTAATTTAAATGAATGTGATTTTTTAGAAACAAAATTTATAGAATATGAAAATTATGAAGAATATGTAGAAGATTATATGAAAGATATAAATAAAGAAAAATACAAAGGGATATTTGCATATTTTGAAAATGAAAAAAATGAGCCAATTTATGAATATAATAAATTTAATAGTACATTAGATGAACAAGATATTTGGAAAAAAGAGATTTTAAATAAAAATGATGATGAAAAATATAGATTAATAAAATTTATATATTACAAATTAGATTATATAAGTTGTGTATTGGTATTAAGAAATAAAGCATGGTTTAATAATATATTACCAAATATTGAAAATTTTTGGAATATATTAGTACATGAAAAAGAAACGGGTATATATAAAGAACGTGAAAAGAAAAAATATAAATGCTTAATAGATAATAACATGTTAAATGATTAAAAAAAATGATTTAAAATAATATAAATATATAAAAATAATATAATTATATTGTTTTATGAAATTAAAAAATTTGTTTTTTTCTTTGAACAAATATAAAAATACAATATTTTGTGATAATGCAGGCGGTAGCCAAGTTCCAACACAAGTATTAAATAAAGTAAATAATTTTTTAATAAATAGTTATGTTCAACCTTATAATAATAATAAATTATCTAAGTTATGTACAAAAACATTAGAAGAAGGAAACAATATAGTAAATAATATATTAAATAATAAATCGGGAAAATTAGTATATGGTTCTTCAACAACACAATTAGTGTATAATCTGGCAAATTCAATAAAAAATACAAATTTATTAGAAAATAGTGAAATAATAGTAAGTACTTTTTCACATGAATCATGTATAACACCATTTGAAAGATATAAAAATAAAAACAAAATAGTAAAATATTGGAATTTAGAAAAAACAAAAGATAATAAATATAATATAAATTATGATAAATTATATGAATTAGTAAATGAAAATACAAAATTAGTAGTAATACCACATGTTAGTAATATATTAGGTAACATATTGGATATAAAAACAATAACAAAAGAAATAAAAAAAATAAATAAAAATGCAAAAATAATGGTAGATGGTGTAGCATATTTACCACATAGATTAATAGATGTAGATGATTATGATGTAGATTATTATATAGTATCATTTTATAAATTTTTGGGTTTACGTGTATCAGCTTGTTATATAAAAAAAGATATATTTCCATTATTAAATAATGAAAATCATATGTTTTTTGATAATAATTTAGATAATGAAAATAAGCTACAATTAGGTGGTGTAAATTATGAATGTTTTGTTTCTTTATTAGGTATAAGTGATTATTTATTGTATTTAAATAAATTAATAACAAATAATGAAGAATCAATATTAACAAGAGAAGTGGTAAAAACAGTAATGAATTATATAGAAAATTATGAAAACAAAATAGTCGAAAAATTTATGGATAATATAAATAAAAATGAAATAGATATAGTAACGGATTTAAACAAAGAAATGATTCCATTATTTTCATGTGACTTTAAAAATTATAATAATACATGTGTTGAATTGATATTAAATGAATTAGATATATTATGTAAAACAGGAACATTTTATTGTGATAGATTATTTGATTCTGTTAATTTAGATAAATCAAATGGATTATTACGATTGTCTTTTATGCATTATAATACATATGAAGATGTATTTAAAGTAATAAATAATTTAAATTTATTCAAAGTATATAAATCAAATTTTTTGTTTAATTCAATAAGTTATAAAGACTATTTATCAAGTAATGAATATTTAGCTTTAAAAAAATCATTCAATAAATTGAATAGAGATATTTATTTTAATAATGAAAGATATAGAAATTTTTCTTTAATTAATACAAAAACAGATAATTATACAATTATAGGTGATTTAAAATTTACACAATCAAATAAAATTAATAAATTTAATGGTAATATAATAAGAGACTATGAAAATATAAATAAATTATTGTTACAAAATAAATTTTTAAAAAAATTAATAGTTGATTTTAAAAGTTATGTTAGATTCCATTATAATTATACCCCAAATATGATAAAAATACATCAAATTAGAGTATGTATAGATGGTACTAATAATGAAATTGTTCCAGAGGGTATCCATAATGATGGATATAATTGTATTGGTATATTTTGTGTGAATAGAGAAAATATAACAGGTGGAGATAATATAATATATGATGATAAATTGAAAAAATTATATAGTACAATATTAAATTCTGGTGATTTTTTGATATTAAACGATAATAAATTATTTCATTATGTAGAAAAAACAGAAAATATTTATAAATCTATGAAAGGATATAGAGATATGTTGATATTTACAACAGTAAATTAAATTTATAGTTTTGTTATATTTAATCATACAAAAAAACTATAAAATATAAAATATAAAATATATTTAATTTATATAATAATATTATATAAATGAAAAAAGATACAAGAAAAAAAGTAATTAAAAAACCAAAAAAAAAATCTGTAAAAAAAATGCAACAAAAAATAAAAAAAATATTAGAAAATGCATCAAGAACTATTGAAAGAAGAAAAACCACAATTAAACAAAACAAACAAAAATTATTGAAACAAAAAAAACAAAAATTATTAAAACAAATATATTCAAACAATTTGATTGAATTAGATAATTATTATAATAAATATCCTAATCAATATAATAAATTATTGAAATGTAAAACAGTAAAAAAAATTATGAATGGTAAAAATTCAAGAGGATATGTAGTAGAACAGGTTTGTACAAGTTAAATATTTACCATTGAAATTTTATAGTTATATGATGATTATTATAATATATAACATTATATTCTATACCTTGAAGTGAAATTTTTTCTTGATTTTCCTCATCTATTGGTAAATAAGATGATTCATAATCAGTTAATTCATCTAACCATAATTTAATAAAATCATTTGGATAACCTAGTCCTGGAAAATTAGCTTTAAAATCATTTTTATCAAATTTATGAATAACTTTTCTATAACCATAATTAGCCGATTTTTTAATAGTAGAAACTATAGTATTAAAATATTTATCTGTCAAAAATAAAAATTTTTGATGTTTTATATTTTCACGTTTATTAATATTTGATAGATTTTTTTCTAATTTTAATTTATTTTTTTTTTTAGATAATTCTATCATATCTTGTGCAAATGTCATATTTATTAAAAAATATTATAATTATATTAAAAAATATTTTTAAGTTTTTTTTATATTTTAATTTTTAGTATAATTATAATATTTTACCATTTAAAAACAACGGTATTTGAACCGTTATTCCATATACTAATATCTATACCCTGTAATGATATTTTTTTTTTAGAATCAGAATATTCAAAATAATCTTTAATATATATATCGGGTAAATATTTAGAATTTGGATCTGATAGTTCATTAAACCAACTTCTCATAAATTCTTTAGGATAACCTAAACCTGGAAAATTAGCTTTAAAATCATTTTTATCAAAATTCATATATTTAACGCGTTCGCCTTTATTAGATTTATGAAATATACTAATAATAATAATTTCAAAATATTTATCAGTTAAATAGACAAATTTATCATGTTTTGTTTTTTGCTTTTTTTTTTCCAACTCTTGTTGGTCGTCATATTCTTTACGTGCAATTTCTTCTGCTTTAGAAATAGAATTATAATATAATTCTTTTGCAAAATCCCAAGATTGTTCGTTGTTCTTGTGCGAATGAGACATGACAGACTATAACTCTGTATTTGATACTACATAATTATATTATAAAAATTATTTCAATTTTTTTTTAGAACTAACGAAAATTATTTGCGGTTTTTAGTATGTTTTTTAGTATGTTTTTTAGTATGTTTTTTAGTATGATTTTTAGTATGATTTTTAGTATGATTTTTAGTATGATTTTTAGTATGTTTTTTATATTTATTACTTTTAGTTTTTTGTATTTTTCTATTTGTTCTTTTTTTTCCTCCAAAATTATAACGTGTCATATTAGTAAGCGCCGTCGCCGCCTCGACCACCTCCTCCCTCGCCACCGCCGCCTCGTCCTCTGGAGCAGTCGCCCGCGCCACCTTCATCGTCGGCGCCAACTCCCTAAATCTTGCATCGCTCACCTCCAAACCCTCCACTGGAGTTGTCGTGACAACCGTTCTCGGTCGCTTCGCAGCGGCTCGTGCGGACTTGGCGACAGGCGGGTTGGCGCGCGCGTAACGTGCCACGGTCAGGGCCGCCATTTCGGGGGTTGAGAAGCGTCCCAGGTGTATTATGATGCCATTACGCTTTACCGCCGCCTGGTAGGGGTTGATGGTGGCACCATACTTGATGTACACGTTTTCATATTTTGACGAGTTTCTATCAGAGGGAATCAGTATGAGACCCTCTGCATCCGCCTCCGCCAGTGCCTGCGCTTTCTCCACTAATGCCTCCGGTGTTAATGTCGCTTCTTTCGCCAGACTTATCTGCGTCTTAGGTCCATTGATTTGCTTTATTGCTGCTTTCTTCCCTTCCGGTGTCCTCGCCACCTCCAGCGCCGCCTGCTCCTTCGTGGCGAATCGGCCCAGATCCATGTTCTTACCCTCGCGCCATACCCTCGCCAGCCAGGGATTGGCTAAACGGTGCTTGGCACTATCCATGTAGACGCCGTAGTAGCCCGACTTGTTTTTTTTTTGGACTAGTGTCAAACCCTCTGTTTCAGCCTGCGCTTTCACCTTTGCCTTTATCGCTTCCAACTCTTCCGCAGTGATAGATCTTATGTTATTCATACTCGCCATTATATATATTATATTATATTATATTATATTATATTATATTATAATATAATATATATTTTTATAAGATTTATTTTTTTACAATCGGAAAAAGATAAGAATAAATTATAATTTATTTATTATTACAAAATTATTACAAAATTATTACAAAATAATTAGTAATTGTAATTGTTATTATTATTGTTATTATTATTATTATTATTATTATTATTATTATTATTATTATTATTTACATTGCAAGTGTCTTTGAAACATAATAAATCTTGTCCACCCATATATCCATGATTGATACAATATATACTGGCTTTATTGAAATCACCTGAAACAGTTATTGTAATATCACCATGATAGAAATTATGGTTATGAACAGAATTATCTGGATATGTTATATCTTTTGTAAATTTATTTCCCTCAGTGCCAGTATATGTAATTTCAGATAAAATATTAGCATTCATAATAGCAATAGCGTGTTGTTCAGGTATATTAGTTAATGTATATGTTCCAACATTTAATCCATATTTTCTATTAGAATAATAAACAGTATCATTATTTAATACATATTTGTTACCATTAGATTGAACTATATTAACAATAGAATTTTCATTTAAACAAATAGTAGTATTTGGGTTATAATTGTATTGTGTAACACCAGTTCCTTCAGAATTGAAATTAGTGAAATGAACAGGTTTAATAATATTTTGATTTCCAGTATAATAAAATATAGTAGAACCAGCATATGGTGGAGATATAATTTTGTTGAGTTTAGTTTCATTTGGATGATCAACGGTATGTTCTAATAAATTAAATTGATTTCTGAAAATATCAACATGACCAGCATAATCAAGTCTTTTTTGTGCTTCGGGTGTACCAAGATAAAGTTTAACTTTTTTATCAGGTGGACAATCAGGTAATTGATTGAATGTTAATAATTTGCACCATTGATCAACTTTCAATTGATAAGTTATAGATTTTCCAAAAAATTCTAATTTAGTGCATGATATGTCATTAATATCCAAATATTCATGAACAAATGCACACGAACTAACATCATTAGATGAATAAGCAGGATCAATAACAATTCTATCAGTTAAATTAGAAACATCAATATAGTCATTATCTAATTTAATAGAGAAACTTCCCATATGAGGGGCATTTCTATTATTATATTTATTATTGAAAACGCGTCCAGTATTCATATTATTTTCATCAAATTCATCAATTTTATAACCAGAGAACCAGTAATATAAACAACCATCTTCAACTTTGAAAGCAAAATTTTGATATAATTTAGTAGAATTTTCAGGTCTAGTATTAGCAACAGATTTAGTAAATGTGTTTTTAACAACATTTCTTATTTCGGCAATAGATTTAGATCCACCATCAGTTTTTTCATTCCATTTAGCATTTAATCTAGTTTCAAAAATAGTATCAACTTCAGATAAACTATTGATAATTTGACCATCAAATCTAACAACGGGTCTTTCACTAGGAGGTAATTCAAAAGCTTTTTTAGCAATTTTTTTGGCAAATTTATTTTCAAAGGAATTAGTGAATTTTTCTTTTAATTCTTCAACACTTTCAATAGTTTCAACTTGTTGTTCTGCTTGCTCACCTTCTTGTTCATCTAATTTAGCAACAGTTTCAGGTGTAGAAACAAGTTTAAAATCAATAACAATAGAACCTAAATTGATACTATTAATAACAACATCATCAACAGATATGCCATACATTTCAGCAATAATTTCAGCGGCACTTTGGTATTGATCTTCAAGTGGTAAATTGATAAATACATCAATAGTTTCACCAGAAACATCAAAAGTAACAGTAGCAGAAACTAATTCAACAGATGAAGGAATAGATTGTAAAGATAAAGAAGAGGATTTAGGTTGTGATGAAGTAGTAGGAATATCAATTAAACCTAAACTTACATCGTGTGCTTTTATATTATTAATACGATATTTGAGATAATATTTATAATTTAATTCAACATCAGGATCATCACTAGCACCTTCAAAATTATCAATAATTTTAGCACAATAAGTTTGTTTTGATCCACCGACAGCAGAATCAACACCTAAATCAAGTTCATTAGCAACAATAGTATCTTGAGCATAAGAAGCGTTAGGATCAAAAACAGCACCATCAACAGAATCCATATTATGACTAACTAATGAGCGAACAATTTGTAAATCGATTTTTTCATCAAAACCAATACCAACAAAATAATTAAATTTAATATTGAGAAGTATAGATTTGACTAATTTTTCACTCTGACATTTAATAATTTCAAAAAACGAATTAGATAAATCAACATAAGTAGATTCAACAATAGGAGTAGAATAATCATACATTAATTTGTTTTTGAATAATCTCAATGCTGAACCAGTAAGATTAATATTAGATTCGTCATATGGTGTATTGATAAAGTTATTAGTAGTTCCAACATTGTAATTAGTAGAAATTTCATTCCATTCTTGGGTGGTAAAGTTTCTAACATAATGTAAAGGTATGGTATCAAATTTAACAGTATATTCACCACTACTGAACAATTTTTTATTAGATAAAACATTATTTAAACCACCTGTTTTTAAGACTAATCTTCCACCATTATCAGGAGAGTATGTCATAACATAGCCTTCATTACCCCAGTTAGGTATATTAGGGAATTGTACTAAAGAGGCATCACTCATAATTAAATTATTACTAATTTCAGTATCTTTTGATACATGTAATGTATTGTGTAAGGTAGTTTTGTTAGTAACATTAAAGGAAGCATCTAAAGTAGTAGCGTTTTCAACATATAAAGTATTGAATAATGTAGTAGCATCAGATACTTTTAAATTAGCATTACATGATAAATCGTCAACAAATACGGTAGTATCAGTAATATTCAATGTGCTATTTAATGATGTAGCATTAATTACATTTAAAACAGGTGTAAGATTACCAGATATTTCAGTAGCACTTTTGACATTCAATCTTTGATTTAATGTAGTAGCATCTACAACATTCAAAGTATTTTTGAAATGAGTAGAATCTTTAACATTTAATGTATTACCTATAAATGTATCAGAATCAACATATAAAGTATCATTGATAGTAGAAGCATTTAAAACATATAAAGTATCAGATGATGTTTTAAAATCAGGAACATAAGCACCAGCAGAAGTTAATTGAAACATATGTTCATAGAAAATGTCAATACCCAAGTTATTTTTATTAAGAGATGAGCCATAATTACCATTAGAATTATCATCATTTTTTATGAATATTTTAGGTAACAAATTTTTGTTAAAGTCGGATGGTATAGTAAATTCAACGTAAGATAAATCATTAACAGAGGAATGAGAACTAGAACCAGATGCATTTTCACTAAAATTTAATTCTGTTAAATTATCAATAATTCTAGCACCAACTAATGGTAATGTATCATCATGTGATAAGAAATTAATGCCATCGGTTAAGGTAGAATTATCATAAAAAAATCTGTAAGTTTTGTTACTTAACAAGATAATATTATTAGGGTCAATAATAGTGTTATTAGCAACATTGTAAATATTAAATATAGAATTTTCTTCTTTAATTAAAAATAAAACTTTACCAGATTCAATAGTATATTCAGATGTATCAACAATATCTTTAAAATATGTAGTAGGTTTGTACAACATAGAGGCAAAATTAGTAGAACCAATAGTTAATCCAGAATCAACAAGTTCTGTGCGCGATTGAGTATATGCGGCAATTTTCATGTCAACATCAGATACATCAACGTCATTAGATTCAATGGCAGTATTATCGCCGGTTACATGTAATGAACCAGCAATAGTAACAACACCAGTATTATCACCATGCGCAGCAGGATCAATATACATAGTAGATGGACCTTTTATATGTCCACCAATATTAAAATGGTTATTTAAGCTCAAATCATTTTGCATAACAACCTTACTTTTTAATGTAGTAGAACTATCAACAGTCAAAGTATCAAGTAAATTAGTAGATGAAGATACATTTAAAGTATTATTTAAACTAGTAGCTCCTTGAACTTTTAAAGTGGTATTTAATGATGTAGCATTTTGTACATTTAAAGAATTGTTTAAGGTAGTAGAACTAGTAACAACTAATGTATTATTTAAATCAGTTTGTAAGTCAGTAGTTAATTCACCTAGTAAATTGGTGTTTAAATCTACTTGAACATTAGAATCTAATTGTGTATCGCCAACGGTAGTTAATTTATTGTATAATGTGGTAGCATCACCAACTAATAATTTAGAATCCAAAGATGTATCATCTATAACATTCAATATATTGTGTAAAGTAGTAGCATCAACAACATCTAATGTGTTATTTAAAGTAGCTTTACTTAAAATATCTAATTGAGCATTACCAGATATATCATTATTAAATGTAGCTTTGTTTTCAACATATAAAGTGCTATTTAATGATGTAGCATTAGTAACATCTAATATATTTTCTAATGATGTAGCATTATCAACATTTAAGGTATTATTTAATGTAGTAGCATTAGTAACATTTAAAGTATTAGTTATAGTAGTTTGGCCACTAATATCAACGTTAGTATTGAAAGTAGCATCATTTAAAACACTTAAAATATCTTTAAGCGTAGTAGCGCGTGTAACATCTAATGTTCCATTAATATTCGCAGCATTAGATATATCTAATACGTTGGCAACTTCAAGTCCAACAGCATTTGCTTTAACAATATAATTTTCAGTAGAATATAGATTTAAATCTTCTTTTGTATGTTCAATGTCATTGACTCCTAAAGTAATATTAAGATTAGGGTTATAGACTTCAAGAACACTAGCCATTTATATTAATATATAATATTTAATTATAAATTAAATTTAATATTTTGCTAAAAAATATGTAATTTATAGTTTTTTATGTTAAAAAATAAATTATATAAAATATTAAATTAATAATGGGTCAAAATATAAGTATAAATAGAATAAATTATGAAAATATACAAAAATTTATAAAAAATAAGGATAATAATAATTTAATATTAATAAATACATTAGAAACCACAAATCAAGAATGTTTAATTTACAAAACAGTGAATGTAAATGATGAAATAAATATAATAAATGATTATTTAAAAAAAAATAATAAAACCATAAATATAATAATTTATGGTATGAATAGTAGTGATGATAGTGTAGTAAAAAAATACAATCAATTATATAAATTAGGATTCAAAAATATATATATATATATAGGAGGATTATTTGAATGGTTATTGCTACAAGATATATATGGAGAAGAAGAGTTTCCAACAACAAATAAAATATTAGATATATTACAATATAAAGGTAAGATTATTAATATATAATATAAATGAAAATATATAATATATTGAGTATATTGTTAATAAATAATTTAAACAACTGTAACAGTTTAGTATTAAATTTAAGCCCAAATTTATATTCAAAAAATAATTTATATTCAAAAAATAAAAATATTTTAATGAATTTAAATAATAATAGTATAGATTATCATAACAAACATTATGATAATATTAGATATAAATCAAATATGAATAATATAACATATAATAAATTATTTTTATCTAAAAATACAATAAATAATCATAAAAATGATGTAAATAATCATAAAAATGATGTAAATAATATAAAAATGAACAATGGTGGTAATATAATAGATAATAATATACTTTTATTAGGAGAATTAAATGATAATTCTTGTTTTGAATTAGTAAAATTATTGAATTCAAAAGAATATGAATTATTAAATAACAATGTACCAGATGATGAAAAATATATAAATTTATTCATTCAAAGTCATGGAGGTTCATTACTTTCAACATTATCAGTAGTAGATGAAATAAAAAAATTAGAAATTCCATTATATACATATATAAAAGGTTACGCAGCTAGTTCAGCAACATTATTATCAATATTAGGAAATAAAAGATATATAACAGAAAATTCGTTAATGATGATACATGGACCAAAAGTATATCAAAATAATGATGAAATGACACTTTTAAAAATAAGAGATATAAATAAAAATATAAATTTATTTACTGATATTGTTAAAAATATATATTTAGAACATTCAAATATAACAGAGGAAATTTTAAATCAATTGTTTTATCATGATATATGGATGACATCAAGAGAAGCATTAAAATATGGATTAGTAGACGGAATATATTAAAAAAAAATAATTTTTAATTGAATATTGAAATTGATTTAAAAATTATTTTTTATTAATTACTAAAAATTAAAAATGAAAAATTCTAAATCAGATGATAACAATATGTATGTTATTAAAAGAAATAATAAAAGAGAATTAATTTCATTTGATAAAATTTTAAAGAGGATTAAAGCAATGGGTAAAAGTCAAAATTTAACTAATATTGCATATGCACAAATTACTATGAAAGTAATTGATCAGTTATATGATAATATTAAAACACCTTTGATTGATGAATTAACAGCAGAACAAGCAGCATCTATGACTACACAACATCCTGATTATAGTTATTTAGCAAGTTCAATTAGTGTATCAAATTTACATAAAAATACACCTAATACATTTCATGAAGCTGTATTAAAATTATATAATTTTTTAGATGTAAATAAAAATAATTACAAATTAATTAGCGAAGAATTATTTAATATTACTGAAAATAATAAAGAAATAATTGAAAGTTTTATAGACTATAAGCGAGATTATTTATTTGATTATTTTGGTTACAAAACACTAGAAAGAGCTTATTTGATGAAATGTAATAATATTATTGTAGAAAGACCTCAACATATGTGGATGCGTATAGCAATTTGTATTCATAAAAATAACATGGATAAAGTGAAAGAAACATACGATTATATGTCTCAAAAATATTTTACACATGCAACACCAACATTATTCAATGCAGGAACACCTAGACCACAGATGAGTTCTTGTTATTTAATTGCAATGGAAGATGATTCAATTGAAGGAATTTTTAATACAGTTAAAGAATGTGCTATGATTTCTAAATGGTCAGGTGGTATAGGATTACATATTCACAATGTAAGATCAAGTGGTTCACATATTAGAGGAACAAATGGAACATCAAATGGTTTGATTCCAATGCTTGGCGTATTCAATAAAACAGCAAGATATGTTGATCAAGGTGGTAAAAGAAATGGAAGTTTTGCAATTTATTTAGAACCAACACACCCAGATGTAGAAGATTATTTAGATTTGAAAAAAAATCATGGAGATGAAGAAAGTAAAGCACGCGATTTATTTTATGCTTTATGGATTAGTGATTTATTTATGGAACGTGTAATGGGAAACAAAGAATGGTCTTTATTTTGTCCAGATAAAGTTCCAGAATTAAGTAATTTATATGGAGAAGAATATAAAAAATGTTATTTATTCAATGAAGAAAATAAAAATTATGAAAAACAAATTAATGCCCGCGATTTATGGTTAAAAATTCTTGATTCACAAATGGAAACTGGAACACCATATATTTTATATAAAGATGCAGTAAATGAAAAATCAAATCAAAAAAATTTAGGTACAATTAAGTCCTCAAATCTTTGTACAGAGATTTGTGAATACTCAGATGCAAAAGAAACAGCTGTATGCAATTTAGCATCTATTGGTTTACCTATGTTTGTAAATAATGATAAAGAATTTGATTATGAACAATTATATAAAGTGACACAGATATTAGTAACTAATTTAAATAATATTATTGATATTAATTTTTATCCTACTAATAAAACAAAAATTAGTAATTTCAAACACCGTCCAATTGGTATTGGAGTTCAAGGATTAGCTGATACATTTTTCAAGATGAATTTAGCATTTACATCACCAGAAGCTAAACATGTAAATAAATTAATTTTTGAAACAATTTATTATGCGGCATGTGAACAAAGTTTCAATATTTCATATAATAGAAATAAAATTATGAAAATATTAAAAGAACAATATAAATTATCAAATTGGTGTTTCAAATCAGATAAAAATGATTTATCAGAAGAAGATAAAAAATATGATTTATGTACAGATTACATTGTAATTAATAAAGAATTTGATGAACATATTGGATTAACTGATATGTTGAATTCATACAAACCATTAAGGTGTGAGATTGAAAATTTAACAGATGATTATGTAGGTGCATATAGTTCATTTAAAGGATCACCAATGAGTGAAGGAAAGTTTCAATTTGATTTATGGGATGCAAAACCAACATCTGAACGCTATGATTGGAACAAATTAAAAGAAAATATAATGAAATATGGTATGAGAAATAGTTTATTAACAGCACCAATGCCAACAGCAAGTACAAGTCAAATTTTAGGAAATAATGAATGTTTTGAACCAATTACAAGTAATATTTATACAAGAAGAACATTAGCAGGAGAATTTATGATGGTAAATAAATATTTAGTAACTGATTTAATTAAATTAAAATTATGGAATGAAGATATTAAAAACAATATTATTAAAAATAAAGGAAGTATAAAATATATTGAGAACATTCCAGAGGATATCAAAGAAAAATATAAAATTGTTTGGGAAATGTCAATGAAAGATATAATTGATATGTCAAAAGATAGAGGTATTTATATTTGTCAATCACAAAGTTTAAATTTATGGCAGGAAGATCCAGACCCAAAATCTTTAACAAATATGCATTTTTATTCATGGAAAGCTGGATTAAAAACAGGTATGTATTATTTACGAAGAAAACCAAAACATCAGCCACAGCAATTTACAATTGAACCAGATAAAAATAAAAATAATGATGAAACAGAAGAAGATTCAACAAAAGAATGTTTAATGTGTAGTGCATAAATCTTATTCAATCAAAATATAACTATCATTTTTTTTAAATTTATATTTCAAATTATTTATAAATTTATGACAATTTTCAACAGTATAACATAAATTCATACCATAAATTGATAATTGATATCTAAATAATTTACTATTCAATACATTAATCCATTCATTATAATCAAATCTATTTTGTTTATGATATGTATTTATATATAAAAATTCAACATTTTTATTTTTTTTCAAATTTTTATCAATATCAATGTAAAATATGTTATATTTAAATTTATTAAATTTGTATATTATTAATTTTATTAAATATATAAAAAAATTTAAAAAACTAACATCTTTTTTTAGTTCAAATAAATTATTATTTGTATTGTTACTAATATCATTTATTGAAAAATCATAATCTAAAAAATTATAGTTAGTACAATCATTTATAATTTGATAACAATATGATATATCATAATTCAATATGATATCAAAATGATTTTTATTATTTTTAGAATATATATCTAGACTTTCGTCTTCATCCATTACATTATCTAATACTAATAATTCATAATCATTTATTTTATAATTTTTAAATACATCTAAAAATGGACTATTAACTAGTAATGAACCATCTATAAAAGTAAAATTACTAGATATATCATAATAAGGTGTAAAAACACCTGGTATACAACATGACATATATATACAATCTACTATTTTATAATCTGGAAAATCAATATGATTAAAAACTACAGTTTCTAATGTATTTACTTTTGTAGTATATATATTGAAAGTTATATTTGTAATATTATATAAATCTAATAAAGTAGATTCTGTTGATAAATTTACATATTTTAATAATGGTTCAAATGATGTTATATATAAATCAATATCTCGTAACCCTTTTTTATAGTATAAATTTAATATATCACCTTTAGTTATATTAAACACATCACCCCATGGTCTATTAAATACAAAATTATCTGTTATTTTCCAATCAATATTTAACAAATATATTAAAGCAGATAATGCGCCAGCAGATGTAGCATTTATTATTTTAATATCTTCATAATTTATACATTTTTTTTTTGATAAATATTTTAAAATTCCATAATTCATAAATATTTGTGGAAATCCTCCGCCAGGAATTGATAAATATTTAATAGTCATAATAAATAATATATTAAATTTAGTTTTATTTTTAAAATATTATTTAATTATATTATTATAAATTATATAAAATATAAAAAATGAATTTTATGAGTGTAAATGAGCAAGAAGCTAGTAAAATGAATATTGATGAATTATATTCAAAAAAACAAGAAAGAAATTTAAATACAGTAAAAAATTACAATAAAATATTGAATAGAATTCATACTAAAATCAGATATACTGCTAACAATACACCTGATAATCATTGTTGGTATGTTATACCTGAAATTTTGATAGGAATTCCAGTATATAATTCTTTAGATTGTACATGTTATATTTTAAATAAATTGAAAGAAAATGGTTTTATTATAAATTATACATTTCCCAATTTATTATTTATATGTTGGAATCATTGGGTTCCTACATATGTTAGAAATGAAATTAAAAAAAAAACTGGCAAAATAGTTAATGAAAAAGGTGAAATATTAAATAATAATGATTCAAATAATGATAATATTTTCAATACTAATTACAATAATAGTAATAATAACAATAATAGTAATAATAACAATAATAGTAATAATAATAATATTACAAATATTTTTGATAATACAAAAAAAAATAATGAAAATGATAATAATGAAAGTAAAGAAAATAAACATTCTGAAAATCAATACAAAAATATAAATTCTTATAAACCATCTGGTTCAATTATTTATAATAATAGTTTATTGGAAAAACTAGTAATATAAATTTTTATTAAATATTTTTATTAAATATTTTTATTATTTATTGGGTCTATAATCATTAATGCTTTAGCCCATACAACAGTAGTTATTAACCAACCAACCACTAAAGCGTATAATTGTAAACGATTTACACTTAAATCTATTTTGTTTTTATTTTTATTTTTATTTGTTAAAGGATTTATAATCAATATTAATTTTAACCATACTAATGTAGATGCAACATAACCTAATAATAATCCTATCCATTGATTTTTTGATATAGAGTTAAATGTTTTTGTAAAATGATTTGACATTTATAAATTATTATTATATTTTTTTAAAATAATATTAGGAATCAAAATTTCTTTTTTATCATATAATTTTTTATAACATTTGTTAATTGTAACTTCAGATATATTTGATACATTATTTATATCTAATTTAGTAATATTTAAATTACATGTATCTGAAACAAAGAAAATAATTCCTCCTGCAATAGAATGTGGAGTATTTTCAGGAATCATATTTTTGTTTTCTATAATGGTAGCAATAAATTTGCATAATTTTGTGAGTTCACTGTTAATATTTAATTTACTACAATATCTTTCGATAAATGATAATGGTGTTGTTTTTAATAATTTGATTTTTTTTTTGCAATTATTATTATTTACTGGTTCATTTTCAAAATTATCATATATATTATTATTATTTTTATCATTTTTATTTTTATTCTTATCATTGTCATTATTATTATCATTATCATTATCATTATCATTATTGATTACATTATTATTATCATTATCATTATCATTATCATTATCATTATCATTATTGTTATTATTATTTTCAATTTCATTGATTATAGACAATGCATTTTTACAACCTTTTGTGGCGCTTGTATTATCTAAATTGAAAATAGTTGCAATTTCTTTAGGTGTTCTAGGATAATTATTTACTCTACATGATATATAAACTGATGCAGCTATAATACTATCTCTGTTTAGTCCTCTAAATGTTTTTGCATCTGATATTTTTTTATGAAATTTAGTAGCATCATCTATAATCATTTTAGGTAATCCAGCATTTTGTGATATAACTGTTATTCTTAAAAATTCATCATACTGTGATTTTTCTTTGTATGGCATAGCTTGCCATTCTGTATATCTTCTAATTTTATGCATTTCATAACTAGATTTACTAGCACACAATACTTTACAACTATGTGATGAATCTTTTAGCAATGGATTTATTGGCATACCACATCTAGTTGGATCATTGTTGTTATTATCATCCGCCCCGTAAAAACGCCATTCTGCGCTTTGGTCTATTTGATTTTTTAAAATATTCCCACATTTTTTATTAGAACAAACATAAAACCCTTCATCGCCTATTAATTGTTCAGAATTACATTTAATACAATTATAGTTGTTATTAATATTATTATTATTATTTTTATTTTCTATTATAATTTTTTTTTTATTTTCTGTTTTTTCTTCATCTATTAAATTCCATATAGCAGATAGATCTCTGTCATATATCATATAATGTATATATAATCTAAAATTGCAAATAATTTTTATTTCAATTTTAAATAATATATATATTGAAATATATTTTAAAATTAAATATATTTAAAATATAATGGGTGTTAGTAATAGTAAAAATATTGAACATTCTCCAGATGATATAAATAAAAAATTCATTTCATTATTGAAAAATTCTGATTTAGCATGTAATTATTTAACAAAATACATAGAAGAAGAAAAAAAACATACTGATTTAAAAAAAAATTTAGAAAGTTTTGAAAATTTTGAAATGAGTTGTGATAATTTTGTTGTATTGACTGAAAAACTATTAAAAAAATATTTTAAAAAAATTAAATTAAACAATATCAATCAACTAGATTATAAAATTGACTCTGATAGCATAAATAAAATTTTTTATTTAAGTTCTAATAATTATGATAAAATATCTAAAGAAAAATTAAAAAATATTACAAAAATTATTAGCAAATACTATATATTTATATATTTTATTGTCAAAAATATTTTTAAAAATACTAACACTGATCCTGAATTGAAATTTTTAAATATATCAGATAATCAACAATATGATAATACTGATAATACTGATAATACTGATAAT
>Ga0163111_10000142_pt1 | contig 41866 bp, 34 predicted proteins | sample CRUFie1St18metaG_FD_109645 | JGI IMG/M metagenome (GOLD analysis project Ga0163111, IMG submission 109645) | Marine microbial communities from the Costa Rica Dome - CRUD Field 142mm St18 metaG | ecosystem: Environmental > Aquatic > Marine > Oceanic > Photic zone | place: Costa Rica: the Eastern...
AAGTTGCCAAAACGAACCCATCTTGTTTAGTGATTGGATCTAGAACAATTGGTAAAAAAAACAGAAATAATAAATATAAAATTACTTATTATGGAAACAAAATTTTAACTCATTTCTTTTCTTTAATTAATTTTTATACTGTTTCTGATATTGCAAGCTGTTATTGGCTTATAGAAACTGAAGTTTTGAAAAATTTAGATATAAAAGAAAAAGGATTTGCTATTGAAGTAGAAGTCCTTTCAAAATTTTTGCTTGGTGGAAACAAAATACTTGAGGTCCCTATAAATTATGATGGAAGGCTTTATAGCGAAGGAAAAAAAATTAAACTAAAAGATGGTTTCTTTATATTTATCAAAATTATAAAGTATTCGAAATTACTCAGTATTTTCAAATTTAGAAAACCTACTTACTAAAGATATAAATATCAAATGAAAGCAACTGACTATGTATCTATATGATGATTCAAACTCAACATTTCTCCAATATGAAATATAAAGTAAATTTACTAATATGTAATTTAATAAAACAACAAAAAATAATAATTCATCAGTTTTTAAATTTAATTTATATTTAAATAAACTTACAATATTTATAATCAAAAATCCCATAACAACATAGGTTGTAGGTTTATCAATTAAAAATTGTTCAATTATATTTCTAATATTTGTAAAGTCCATGTCTCTTAAATATAAAAAATCTAAGAACAAGTCTTTGAAATTTATTTCAGATGTGTATGCAATACTTTGTAACTGAGAGAAATAAATCTTCTGATAAAAAAGATTAAAACCATAAATAACAAAACTACCGAGAAGAAATATATTTTTTTTTATTAAGAAAACACTAGAAATTATTAACATCAATGAAATTATTGATATAAAGTTTTTTGTTAGAACCATCCCACCAAAACTGAGAAAGAATATAAAGGATTTTATATTATTGCTTTTATACATATGTATAAAGTTGTATAAATATACACTTATTAAGAAACTAACAATCCCCTCTATCATTAAGGAATTTACCATTAAATATTCTAGCCAATCATTGTTAATCATTATTGCAGTAAAAAAAATCGAGGATACTATTTTGTTTTTTTTTGAAATTTTTAAGTCAGTAATAAGCAAGATAGTAAATGTTAAAAATAGATAAGAATTAGTTTGAATAAATTGAAATTTTTCAATACTAAACCCCATCTCTAGCATGAGTGCTTGCATATAACTAGGAAGTAAGCCCTGACCTTCAATTAAGTTATTCTTAAGAGCAAAAAAGTAGTTTTGTTCAAATATCATACTTGCAATACCAAACCACTGAACTGGAACATCAGTGTTCAATTCTTGATAATTGGAATTGTTTGCTATACCATCAAAAAAAAGGTGATTAAATATTCTGTATATAAAAAAAAGGACAAGAATTTTAATAATTTCAACAAAGCTTTTTGTTTTGTAAGTTATCAAAATACACCATAGAGCTGAGACAAGTATGAAAGTGAATTTAAAATTGAAATTTTTACTAATGAACAAAAATACTGTATCGAATATAAAATAGCTTGTTAAAAACAACACAAGACCAATAGATTTTCCACCAAGTAAATATTGATTATTTAAAAAATTCGATAAATAAACAAAAAACAAAGTTCCAAGAATGAAAGATCCAAATTTTGCGAAACTAATCTCATTCAAAATTTTTAGGTTATTTTTCTCAAAAAAATTTAATAAGGTATTGACAATTACTGGAAGAAAAAAAATAATTAATAAATTATTTTTAATAAAATTAATTAATCTGAACTTAATATCTTCCATAAAATGAGACTACTACTTTGAGTATATTTATAAAGCAAACAAGACAAAATTATCCGTATTAACTATTTAGATTTATCATCGTTAATGTAAATGCCTATTGCAAATACCAAACAATCAACTAAGAAATAAAAATAATAAAATTAAAATCGCTTCTTTAGGTAATTTAAAATTATCTTTACAGACTCAATCAGAGTTGTGATTGGATACTTGATTCTTTTAATTTTTAACTTAAGCAATAAATTGATAAAGCCTTTTATGTCTCGAGTAAAATAAGTATTTCTAAGAAACACTTTCTTATTAAAAATTTCTCGATATTTGTTTTGAAAAAAATTCGCACTATTGTCATGTAAACATGAAATTTCCCAAGGCTTAGATTTTCCTTGAAAATGTATAAATAATGCTAATACTTCTGAAACTTCAGAAGGAAAATTCCAATCAGCACCAAGAGAATAATTTGAGAAATTATTGAGTTCTAGATAATTACCATCAAAAAGCATGTTTAATAAATCTTGATCCCAGAACTTTAGATTGTCTTTTTTTGAATCTTGAAGGTTTCTCAGTTCTGTGAAGTAATCTTTTTCTATCCAGTTTCGAAAATTAAATAAAAGTAAACCTGCATTGAAGTATTTAACTGTATTTAATTGATTTCTCTGAAAAAAGTCATTATCTAGCTCATTTTCAAATTTTACATGCTCTGTTCTTGCAGCTAATGGTAAGCCATTTTTTACCATTTCTCTGTAAGCACTTTCAAAGTATGGTATTGGGTTATTTAGACATATAATATCTGCATCTAAATATACACACTTATCTACATCATTGATAAAATTCAGCTGGTCAAGATAGATTCTATAATATGTAGCTTCAGACACATGTTTGTTTTTTGTATTTGGAAAAACGAGTCCTTCAGTATTTAATGTATGTATTTCTAAGTTATTTAAATTTTTATGATTGATAATAAAATTTTCATATTTTTTAAATGTGCTTTCATTTTTATGGACAATTGTAATATTTATTTTTTTTGTTACTTTGTCTAATAAGCTAACAATTGACACAACAGCTGGTATATTGTAATTTTCGTCAAAGCAGTAGATAAAGGTAAACAATTATTTCAAGCTCGTTCTCTCAGTTCTATTTACCAGAACTTTTCGATAATCTTCCTCCCACCATGAAGTATTATTTTTATACCAATTTGAGATATTTTCAATTTCACTATTGATATCTTTAGTAGGTACAAATCCTATATCTTTAAGCTTGTCAAAGTTAACTGCATATCGAAAATCATGCCCAGGTCGGTCTTCTATAAACTTAATTCGACTTGAGTCTAAATCTAAAGACTCCAGTATTCTGTTTGCAATTTCAACGTTATTTAAGTATTGACCTGATCCAATGTTATAAATAGAATTATTAGTGCCATTTTCAAGAATTGTCATTATAGCTAAACAGGTGTCCTCTACATGTAACCAGTGTCTTACATTTTTTCCATTTCCATAAAGTTCAATATTATTTCCACTGAGTAAATTGGCTACACTGTACGGAATAAGTTTTTCTGGCTGTTGATACTGTCCATAATTATTTGCAGGTCTGCAAATTTTTATATTCATTCCATATGTTTTGATGAATGCATTACAAATCATTTCAGCAGAAGCTTTTGATGCTGAATACGGTGAGGACGGATCAAGAGCATCAGACTCTAGTGAAAAAGAATCTTGATTACTGCCGTATACTTCATCGGTCGAAATGTGAATAAAATTATTTACATCGTTTTTATATGCAAACTTAAGCAACTCATTAGTGCCCATAACATTGGTTTTTATAAATTTATTTGGATTTGTAATTGAGTTATCTACATGAGATTCGGCAGCAAAATTAATAATTAAGTCGATGGATGTTTCATCAATACTATTGATTTGATTTATATCAATAGTATAAAATTTAAAATTATCAGAATTTTCAAACTCTATCTTGTTTAATTTTGAAGTTTTCGTTATTACTGAATCTATACCAACTATATTGAATTCACCATTAAAATTTCTTTCTAAATATTTTAAAAAATTATAGCCTATAAAACCAAAGCAACCAGTTATTAAAACATTCATAAGTTGAATACTACATATTTTTTAAGATTATATTGCAGCGTTATATTTCAAAATATTGTAAATATATAAAAAAACCATCAGTTGCTTTAATTTTTTCCTTATGATGGTCCTCATTTTATATTTAAAAGTTACCCTACTTGACTATAATCTTTATAGTGAAATTATTGCTAATTCATAATAGCTATCGAATATTTGGTGGTGAAGACTCCAACATTATTGATGAATTGAATGGACTCAAAACAAACTTTAATGTCAATTATTTAGAATTTTCAAATAAGGATAATCTTAGTATTTTTGATTTTATCTTTTTTATTTTAGGATATAGCTTCAAAGGTAACAAAAGTATAAAAAATAAGATAAAAGAATTTAATCCTGATTTAATTTACGTTCATAACTTATGGTTTAGAGGTGGCTTGGGTTTATTTAAGATAGCAAAACAAAAAAATATACCCGTATACGTTAAGATTCATAATTTTCGACACGAATGCTCAAATTTTTTCCTTAAAAAATCGCATTTTAATGGAAATAAAGTGTGCCCTAAGTGTGGGAATGACTATCAAAAAGGATTAATCAATAAGTATTATGATGAATCATTAATTAAGTCAATCTTTTTAAGCGTCTATTCAAAAAGGTTTATTAAAAAATTAAAAAAATACGAAGTTAATATTTTTGCTCTCAATTCTTTTCACAAAAAAAACTTGAGAAATATATTTAAAAATAATAAAATTTCAATAGTTTTTAATCCAATTACAAAAACTCCTCAAGAAAATAATATATATAACTCGAGAAGTGAATACATTATCTTTGCTGGAAGATTGGTTGATAGCAAGGGAATAGTTGAATTAATTTCATCTTGGGAGAAAGCTAAAATTGATAATCTTGATTTATATATATTAGGCGAGGGTCCTTTAAAAAAATATGTAGAAAAAAAATCTAAAGAATTAGATAATTTAATTTACTTAGGTTTTAAACAGGTCCCTGAAACTATTGAATATATTAAAAATTCTCGAGCTGTAGTAACAGCAACAAAAAGTTATGAAGGGCAGCCAAGGTTTTTGACTGAGGCCTCAGCAAATTCAGTCCCATCTATATTTCCAGAATATGGAGGTATGTCAGAATATTTTCCTGAAAACTATCCACTTAAATTTAAACAGTTTGATTATGGAGATCTAATTTCAAAGCTTTATTTCTTGGAAAATCATGAGTTTCTAAATAAACAAAGTAATCTGATTGATGATTATATTAGAAAAAATTTAGATCGTTTTAATATTCTAAATTCAATAAAAAAAATAATTAGTCACTAATTTAAATTAATAACATAACCAAAATTATTAAAACTCCCTTTATCGGTTGGGTATGCATTTTTTTCTTCTATTATTTTTAACTCAATTTTTCCATATTTCTTAAACAAATTTTCTACTTCTTGCATGCTTAATACCGTAAAGGGATAATACACTTCTCTGTCCTTAAACCCTATTGGTAAGGAACCTTTTCCATTGCTACTCAATTTTGAGACTTGTAATCCAACAATGTTTTCATTACTTTCTTCATTGAATGGAGTCCTAGTGATGTAAATATATTTAGCTTTTATTTCTAAAAGATCCGTTATGTATTTTGTTGGATTATCTGTGTAGCAAAGCGAACCATTAGCATATATAAGATCAATTTCCTCTAAATTTTCAATTGCTTGATTTATATCGGAAAAAAACTTAAGCTCTTTATTTTCAAGACCTTGATCTATAGCTTCTTTAGCTAATTCTTCAGTTTCAACAACATGCCAATTAAAATTTATACTATTTTTGAAATAATTTTTTAAAACCATATAGTGCGTACCTGCACCACCACCAAAATCTAATATATTTATATTTTTACTTTTTTGTAAAATGTTGAGTATAAAAAATGTTCTAAGCGCCATTGAATCTATCAAACGCTCATTGGCATCAGTGTTTTGAAATTCTTTTGCCTTAGTAACTACTACTTTAATTAAATCTTTTTCAGCGTAGTTATTGTTGTTTTTAGATGCATCGTTAAAGTTTTGATATGTTTTAAATACCTGAGGTTTGCCAAATAAAAAACTTATTATTAACTTTTTTATTGTATTCATCATCTATAAATTTTAATAAACAAATTAAATATATATCTTTTTTTTAAAACTATATTTTTAACCCTATAAAATTATTGTATGCAAGATGGCGGTATTTTACTTTGCGGTGGGTACGGAACAAGACTTCTGCCCACAACAAAATATTTAAACAAGCACTTGATTCCCTTGTATGACAAGCCAATGGTCTATTATTCACTTTCAATTCTTTTATTAAGTGGTCAAAAAAATATCACTATTGTTTGTAACAAAGAAGAATTAGATGTGTTTCAAAACCTTCTTGGCAGTGGAGATGAATTTGGAGTAACTTTTAATTATGCTGTTCAAGATTCACCACTTGGCATTCCACAAGCTATAGACCTAGCACTTCAAGCAACACCATATGATAAATCACTAACAGTACTTGGTGATAATTTTATTTTTGGGGAAAAATTTTTTACAAAACTTGAAACTATTTTTAATAAAACAAAATCTGTTTCTATATTTAGCCAATATGTAAAAAATCCTGAAGGATTTGGCATTGTTGAAGTCGATGAGAAAAATAATGTGTTATCACTAGTTGAAAAACCTAAGAATTTTATTTCAAATAAAGCAGTTATTGGACTTTATATCTTTAATAAGAATTTTGTAAATAACTTTAGCGATACATCAAAATCTGATAGAGGTGAATACGAAATTTTGGATGTAGTTAAAAATTATGGTTTAAAGAATGTAAACCATCAGCATATTGGAAGAGGCACAGCTTGGTTTGACATGGGTACTGTTAGCGCTTTCTATAAATGCTCATCTTTCGTAAAAACTTTGCAAGACGAACAAGGGTTGCTAGTCTGCTCTCCTCACGAGATAGCTTTTAGAAATGGATGGATAGATTCTAATCAACTATCAGATTATTTAGATAGTATCAAGGGATCAGAGTACTCAGATAATTTACAATTTTTATTATCTTAAATGCCATTAGTTTCCATAATAATCCCAACTATTAACAGGCCAAATTTAATTGTTAATGCATTAAATTCTATTTATAAACAAAGCTATGCAGGCGATATTGAGATATATGTAATAGATAGTTCTATTGATGATGCAACTAAAATTAAATGTGAGAGCTACGAGAATCTATCTAATAGAAAGCTTACTTATGTTAAAAATAAATTCAGTAAAAATCCTATAGATAACTATATTGTTGGCGCTGAATATATAAAAGGTGATTATTCAAAATTTCTTTGCGATGATGATTTTTTAGACCAGGACTTTATTGATGAGGCAATCAATCAAATGAAGATAAATAATGCGGTCTGTAGTATTACAAACTTAAATATTAAAAATGATATTAATAATTTTGAGCAAGTAGAAAATTACTATTCATTACCAAATGGAATCGTTGATATTAGCGATGTTAACGAATTTATTTTTAATAGTAAATCTATACCTACTTCAGATTCTGCAAGTTTGATGTTGTCGGATAAATTAATAGAGTCTTTTTATCTATCTCTAGAAATATCTGAGTGCACTAAACGTCAATTTGGTTTTGATTTTTTTATTAATTATTTACCTGTTTTTGATGGCACAAATAGTGTTTTTATTAATAAACCTTTGGTAAATTCTCTAGCAGGAAGTGATTCATTAACGATGAATGCAAGAATGTCAGAAATCTCGTACTGTAATTTTTATTCCTATCTATTTCTTGCAGATAAATTTGATATAAAAATAGAGGAAAAATATAAGAAAAATTTAAAACATAAAATTGCAGTATCAAAAATTAAATCTCTACTAAGCAAAGAATTCAAGACTCTAACACCACAAATAGAACTTTCTGGATTTTTAAGTATTAAATTATTATTTTTCAATATAACAAAAAAAGTGCGTATAAAGTTTAAGTACTATTTATTAAATAAATTTACTGATTGAGCTTACAACTCTATCTATTTTATCTTCAGATAATCCAGGATACATAGGTAAGCTAAAAATTTCCTTACTTAACAACTCTGTATTTTTTAAATTACCTTTTTTGTAATTTTTAAAAGGTGGCATTGAATGAATTGGCCAAGGATACGAAATATTTAAGTTTATATTTAATTTTTTTAATTTAGTTATGATTTCATCTCTATTTTTATGTCTTACAACATAAAGATAATAGCTGTGATATGCTTTTTTGAGCTCAACAGGAAGAACTAAGTCTGTACTGGCCAACTCAGTATTGTATTTATCAGCAATTCTTCTTCTTGCTTTAATATCATTATTTAGATTTTTTAGTTTAAATCTCAAAATAGCTGCATGAATTTCATCTAATCTTGAGTTGTAACCATCGATTTTAGAAAAATATTGATCTTCCATTCCATAGAATCGTAGTTTTTTTAACTTTTCGTAATACTTCTTATTATTTGTTGTACACATTCCACCATCACCAAAAGTGCCTAAAATCTTAGTAGGATAAAATGAAAAAGCAGCTGTGTCTCCAAAAGTTCCACAAAATTTATTATTTAGTTTGGCACCATGTGATTGTGCACAATCTTCAATAATAAAAATACCCCTTTCACGACATATTTTCCTTAGTTCAACTAAGTTTGCTGGATGACCATAAAGGTGGACAACAACAACAGCTTTTGTTTTTTTGGTAATTAAACTTTCAAAATTTTCTATAGATAAATTGTAAGTATCTAAATCGACATCACAAAATACTGGCTTGTATCCTGCATCTACTATCGCCGAAACTGTAGGGACAGCAGTATTAGAAACTGTTATTACTTCGCTTCCTTTTTTAATGCCCAAAGCAAGAAGAGCTAATTTAATTGCGTCTGTACCATTTCCTACTCCAACTCCAAATTTACCACCAATGAAGTTAGAGAATTCTTTTTCAAATAGTTCAACATTTTTACCTAAAATTAGTTTGCCAGAATTAAATACATTTTTAACAATATTTAATATATCTTCTTCTTTTTCCTCATACTCCTCTAAGTATGACCAAACATTAATTGGTTCATTTCTCATAAGAAAACTCCTTAAGTCTCAGAAATTCTTTTACTGATTCATTAAATTGATAGTTAATTTTATCGTAATTCTTTTGATTTATTTCATTAAAAATATACTCAAAGTAATTTAAGAAAGTGTTGTCAAAACCAATATTGACTGATTTTTTTAAGCTATTCTCAGTAATGTTAATACTTATGTCAACATCTTCATGAGGACTAAACACCCTTTCATATATAATTGAAAACTTACCAGATTCAAATTTTGCAAAATTTTTATAATTACTATTAAATGAAAAGTTAAATTTTGTTATTTTATATTTATCATAACTTGCTTCTCCATGAAAATTTATATCTAAATTTTTACTATTAAAATTATTAAAAATTTCGTAGCTATGGGGATTATCTCCCCAAAAAAGTCTAGATGCTTCAGTTGCATAAATGCCCATATCATTTAGACACCCACCACCAAAGTCTTTACTCATTCTAAAGTTTTTTTCATCTAGCTTAGGTATATGAAACGTTAAGTTAAGAGTTCCTGACTTATATTTCTTTGATATATCAACAAACTCATCCCATGCTTTGTGGTATTGAAATACACAACTTTGAGTAATAAATAGATTTTTCTTAAACATTAATGATTTTAGGGAGTTAAGTTCAGCCGAAGATAGCACAGCCGGCTTATCAACTATCACACTTTTATTGAGCATGATGGACTCTTTACAGTATTTGTAATGTTGACTGTTTGGAAGTGAAATATAAATTAAATCAGCACTAGTTTCTTTTAAAGCGGTATCGTAATCAAAATAAGTTTTTGTTATCTTATTGTCCTTGGAAACAATTTTTGACTTAGAAGCAATTTCAATCTCTTCAATATAATTCAAATTTTGCAATGCAGGGATTATCTTCCTTTGAGATAATTCGGAAAAGCCAAGTATAAGTATTTTTTTCATTTTAAATTAAATCTCCTCTAGAAATGAAAAATATGCTTCTACCTTCCATACTCATTAAAGACTTCATGATTAGTTTATAAGAACCACTTTCATCCAAAACTATATATGGAAATTGCGTCTTTGGGATTTCATCAGACTCTAAAGTTATTATTATGTTAGAAACAACAGTTTGCCAAAACCTCCCACCTTCTTCGGACATGTTTATTATTTGAGAATTACATAGTTGACCATATTTGCTATATTCATTAATTTTGCTATTCAAAACATCCTTAATTTCTAGTTCGTTATTTTTTACCATTTCAGATGGTCCAAAAGTATAGCCAAAATTATATCCGGGCTCAGTATAAATTTTCCAGACATAGTAAAAATTATTCTCTACTTTTATTCTCACCAAAATATAAAATAGCTTTTCTTTTTCAACAATAATTGGCTGATTCCAACTAGATACTTCTCTATCTTCTAAATTGACCTCAACACCTTGAATAGAAAAACTGTCAAGTGGCGTTTCAAATAATAAAGCGTCTTTATCTTTAGAATAAAAACTTTGTATATCGTTTTCCAAAATACCAAAATTTTCATATTGCTCTGTTTGTAGATTCTCAACTGCATCATATAAATTACTAGGCTCATTTTCGTTATCATCTGCGTAACAGATCAAAGACAACACACTTCTTAAACAAGAATTTATAGAATTGTCTATCTCTACAAAAGAGAAAATTTGACCAAGTGTCATCCATTTAAATCCCTTCTGTTCTTCGAAGTAATCAGTTAGTAAGATCATATTCTGATTAAATTTCCTCCAATATCTATAACCTTGCTCTGGTTGTTTTAAATTAATTAATGAACAATCTTCTCTTATTTGTAGAAATTCATTCCAATACGAAGGAGCACTTCCTCCATGTACTTTTGAATAATTACTTTTTGTTGCTTGTATTGTTGGCGATAGTTGAGATTTATTAATATTTCCTGGCTCTTCTTTAAATTGAATTAAAAAATGCGGAATATTATCTATTAATGTCACAAAAACAGCAAGAACCCCTTCTCCTTCTTGATGCAAAATTCCACTTTCATATGAATTGTATTTTATTTTTTTTATCGTAAAAAATTTATTTGTTTCATGGGCGAAATTCTTTTCTTTGTTGAATTGCCAGTTTTTAAGTTCACTAAGTCCAATAATCTGACTAGAAAATTTTTTATTCTTCTGGATGATATTAAAGTATTCTTCTAATTCATTTAGCTTATGTAGAGGTCCATCCAAGGTCTCTAAAGATAAAGAGAAGTTTAATTTATTAAGCTTCATGTATAATTATTGTATCCTAATTTTATGATAATTAATCTATTAATATTCAACTACACTAACTGTAAGTCACGAGATAAGGTTTAAATTACTCATGAATTACGCACCAGTAATAGTTTTCACTTATAAAAGGCCAAAACACCTTCACAACCTACTCTTATCATTAGAACAAAATATTGAATCAAAATTTACAGATTTATTCATATATATAGACAAAGCTGATAATCCACAAGATAAATCTTATAACGATGAAGTAATAAATACAGCTAACAAAGAGTGGAATTTTAAATCAATAAAAATAGTTGTCAGAGAAAAAAATTTTGGATTGAAGAATAATATAACTAGTGGAATCGACGAGATAATTTCGAAGTATGAAAAAGCTATTGTTCTTGAAGAAGATTTAGAGGTGAGTATTTCATTTTTAAATTATATGAACACTTCATTAAGTACATATAGATCAAACAAAAAAGTATGGCACATAAGTGGTTATTCTCAGAGCACAATATACAACAATTTAACAAGTTCTTATTTTGGACAAGAGATGAATTGCTGGGGGTGGGGTACATGGAATGATAGATGGGTAAATATACATAAAAATTTTAAAAACAACCTTAAAAATTTAGATTCTAGGGAAATTGAAAAGTTTAACTTTTATGGGCTCAATAAAAATAATTACAATCAAATTTTATTGAATGAAAATAACACAATCAGTACTTGGGCAATATTTTGGTACCAGACAATATTTTTGAATGGAGGACTTTGTTTGAACCCCTCAAAATCTCTTGTAAAAAATAAAGGATTTGATGGAAGCGGTGAGCATAAGTCAACAAATAATTTTTATGAAATAATAAAAGTAAATGATAATTACGATATAAAACTCCCAAAAAATGTGAAAAAAAGTATATTTTATGAAAATTTACTTAAATTTGAATATTTTAAATACAATATTAAAAACTATTTTCTTTACCACTTAAAAAAATTTTCTAAAAAAAAGGTTTAATTTATGATTTCTGTAATTATGTCTGTTTACAACAATGAAGACACACTTGAAAAAGCTATTGAAAGTATATTAAATCAAACATATAAGGACATTGAGTTTCTTATAGTTGATGACAAATCTTCGGATTCTTCTTTAGAAATTCTTAATAAATTTAAAAAAATAGATCCAAGGATAAAAATATATTCAAATAGCACAAACATTGGTCTTACAAAGTCACTTAATAAACTTATTAAATTAACAAAAGGCGAGCTTATTGCTAGACAAGATGCTGATGATTTTAGTTCAATCGAAAGACTTGATAAACAAATTAAATTCATGAATAAACATAATTTAGATGCATGTACTACGAGAGCAAGGACAATTGGCTCTAATAAACTAAGGCCAAGATTTACGATTTACTTTCCCGATAAATTCATTATAAAATTTAAAAACCCATTTATTCATGGGACTTTATTATTAAAAACAGAAATTATTACTTCAGTTGGAAACTATGATGAAAACTTTTATTACGCTCAAGATTACAAACTATTTTTTGATTTATTATCAAAAGGTTACAAAATTAAAACTATGAAAACTTCCTATTACTTTTTAAACATTAAAAATAATATTTCAACAAATTTTAAAGAAGAGCAAGCTTTTTTTGCTAATAAAATTAAAAATTTATGATTTTTTAATACATCTATCAATTAACTCTTCAAAAGTAAGAGTTTGATTCGAGTTGATTTTTTGTTTTAATTTTGAGGGATTTGAAATTAACGATATTGAGTCTCCTTTTCTAAGCAAGCTTGAGTCTATTTGTACAAATTCTTCCCAGTCTAAACTTTTTGAATCAAAGACTAAATTCAAAATATCAGAAATTTTATGCCCTTCTCCAGAACCTATTACAAAATCTTCTTTAAATCCAGCTTCATTTAATTTATAAATACAGTCAACTATATCTCCGGCAAAACTCCAATCCCTTTCATAATCTACACTTCCCAAAACTAACTTTTGATTTTTGTATGCGCCACTTTTTACATAATTAATAATCTTCATAATTAAGTAGTTTTTGTTTCTAAATTCAGATTCATGATTGAACATTATCCCTGAAATTATTTTCCAATCATATATTTGCCTGAGTTTAGTAATCTCATTATGCAAATCTAACTTAATATTTGCATATGGAGAATTTGGACTAAATTTACTTTTTTCATCTTGAATCTTCTTACCATTGTCTCCAAACATTTCAGAACTTGAAGCTTGAAAAAAGTTTGGAAATGTTTTTTTTGAAGAAAAGTAGTTTATCAAATTATTAAAAATTGAACTAATTTCTGATTGAGTTTCGTAAGGTTTTTTTAAAGATTCGTAAACTGAACTTGGTCCTGAAAGGTTATAAACTTGACTTACATCAATCGAGTCTAGATAACCTACTACATGTTTTTCATTAGTTAAATCAACTTGTTGAACTTTTACATCAAATAAGTGATTATTACCTAAAGAATTAAGTTTGTTAAAGAAAAAATTTAAATTATTTTTGTTTCGAGTTGTACCATGTATCGTATAGTTTCCTTTTTTGTTTAGCAATAAATTGGTTAAAAATACTCCATCTTGACCAGTAATGCCAGTTATTAAAACACTTTTCTTAGGCATGAAGTTCCTTAATATTTTAATTTATAAAAATAATATAAGAATTATAGTTATCTATGAATACTCTTTTTTTATTATGAAAATATTTTTAAACAAGTTAAGTGAATCTTGGATTGTAGATAGACTTTCACAAGAGTGGAAGTTTAATAATCAAAAAACAACAACAAATTACATATCCAAGGCCGACCTAGTGTGGATTATCTCACCTTGGACATGGAAAAAAATATCTAAAAACCAACTTAGGAAGAAAAAAGTTGTTTGTTCAATCTACCATATCGATGAAACAAAGTTTAGCAGTAAAGATTTGGAAGAATTTAGACTAAGGGATGAATTTGTAGATGAGTATCATATTATTTCTCCCAAAGTTACTCCACAACTTACTAATTTAACTAATAAAAAAATAACATTAATTCCATTCTGGATTAATCAAAATAATTGGTTTGAGATTAATACAAAAGAAGCATTGAAAACAAATTATAATATAAGCAAAGACGATTATTTAGTTGGAAGTTTTCAAAGAGACTCAGAAGGCTCAAATCCTAAGATGCCAAAATTGATTAAAGGACCGGATCAATTTTTGGAGATCGTCGAGTATTTAAATTCTACAAAACCAAATTTAAACGTTATCTTAACGGGAAAGAGACGAGATTTTTTAATAAATGAATTATCAAAGTCAAATATCAAATTTACATATTTTGAGATGTTGACTGTTGAGCAGATTAATGAACTTTATAATATACTAGATCTTTATATTGTTGCTTCTAGGGTTGAAGGTGGACCTCAGGCGATATTGGAGTGTGGAATCACTAAAACTCCTATTATCTCAACAGATGTAGGTATTGCTAGCGAAATTCTTTCAAAAGAGTCCATATTTAATATGCAAAATTTTAAAAAAGCAAAACCATCTGTGGAGTATGCTTACCAGAAAGCCTTAGATTATACAATCCCTAAAGGTTTTGAGAAGTTTAATGATTTATTTAACTCGGTGCTAAATTAATGAAAATTAGTATTGGATCACATATTGTAAAAGGACCGTGGGGTGGTGGAAATTTATTTATTGTTAACTTATCCAATTATTTAATTGGTAAAGGACATGAAGTGTATTTTGATTTATCTCAAAAAGATATTGATTTAATACTTTTGACAGATCCCAGAATTAATGATTCACCTTCTTCTTCATTTGACCACTTGGATATAGAGTTTTATTTAAAATACGTAAACCCTAATGCAGCGGTAGTTCATAGGATAAATGAATGTGATGAAAGAAAAAATACATCTGGTTTAAATAGCTTCTATATTGAAGCAAGCAAGGTTGCAGACAAAATTGTTTTTGTAAGTAATTGGTTAAAAAACCTTTATGTAGAACAGGGAATAAAAGAAGACAAATCAAGTGTAATATTGTCGGGTTCAGATAAGGAAATATTTAATTCTGCACTTAACTCAAAGTGGAATAAAAAAGAAAAAATAAGATTAATAACACATCATTGGAGTGCAAACATACATAAAGGATATGAAACATACAAAAAAATTGACAATATGCTTGATAATCCAAAATGGAACAATCTTATAGAATTTACATATGTAGGAAACATATCTGATGATTTTGAATTTAAAAATACAAAAGTTATTGAACCAAAGTCTGGAAAAGAATTATCGAGTATTTTAAAAAAAAGCCATGTTTATGTAACAGGATCAATAAATGAACCATCCGGAAATCATCATATAGAAGCAGCACAGTGTGGTTTACCGATTCTATTTTTGAAGAGTGGTGGGCTTATTGAATATTGTGAAGGCTTTGGTGTTGGCTTTGATAATGACAACTTTGAAATTAAGCTTGAAGAAATGATTAAAGATTATGATTATTTTTACAATAAAATGGCAAAATATGTACTTGATTCGGACAAAATGTCCCAAGAATTTTTAGACCTATTTAAGTATTTAATATCTATTAAAATGAAATCTCCTAAACAATTCAAAAAAAATTTCAAAGGTTATTTATTTACTAAAACCCAGAAATTTAAAAGTTTGAAATATCACATCAAAGTAAATTTAAAACTTATTATTAAAAGTCTTTATGTTTCAAATTAATAAATTGTTCCAGAAATTAATAAATGTAAATACGCAACAGAGAATTTCTCTTACACTTATTTTCTTTTTCCTTTTGTTTTCAAGATCATTTATGGGCTTATATATTTTTAGATTCAGGATTGGTGAATATATAGTATTGATTGGTTTGCTATTGTCTGTTTACTATTTATATAAAATTTTTAAAGGAAACTTTGTAGATAAAAGAATTCAATTTAACTATATTCTTATTATTTTAAGTTTTTTCTTGAGTTATTTAATTTCTAGCTCAACTTTAAGTGACACATATACATTTAAATCTAGTTCATATATTTGGGTGGTAGCTTTTATTTTTTTAGGCTATAACCTGTCAGATAATAATTTTGATAAAAAAATATTAAAGGCCTTCACTCCTTTGCCATTATTAATTTACTTTTTGCAGGTTTTGCTTCCAAATAATATTAAAGATATTATCGAAGAATTTTTTTATACATATTCTGATAAGCTTGAGTTTCACAAAGGGTCAGATCTTGTATTAATTTATGTTGTAATAATTTCGATTAATAATAAGTACATATCAAAAGAAAATTACAGGTTTTATTATTTTTTAACTATTTCATCACTCTTCTTACCTCTGATTTTATACAAGAGCAGAGCAGCAATTATTGCTACAGTAATCTTTTTTCTTTTTGAGATTTTTAAAAATCGAAGATTTTATATTAGGGACTTCAAAATAATTATTACATCATTGTTAATATTGAGCTCTGTATTTTTTATCTCTGTATTTTTTATTTCAAACAGCAACAGTTTAGAAAAAGATGACTCTATTGTAGATCTCCAATCAATTATTGAGTTTAGGTATCAAGGTTATAATCAATCCAATGAAGACCTCCCGTTTTTATTTATTAAAGAAGAACGACTCTATTCTGCTGATGGAAATTTGAATTGGAGACTCCAAATCTGGCAAGATGTTATAAAAGATTTGAATACTAGTCCAGTATTAAGATATTTTGGATATGGATATAAAAGTATAATTCCAGCGATGGATATGGAATCACGGCAAGGTAATGGAATTATTAAAAATGAAAACGTACATAATAATTTCTTAAATATTTTTGCTAGAGGAGGAATGGTACAGTTAATATTATTTATTTCTCTTTATTTATTTATCATCAAAGTTTATAAAATAAAATTCAAAAACTTGAACGTTTTGTATTTTTTGCTACCTTTGCTTTTTTGTTCTTTTTTTGATGCTTCTATGGAAAATTCACATTATCCAGTAATTTTTTATTTTTTCCTTGGAAGATTATTAAAAACAGAATATTGAATTTATAAATTGTTAAAGTATATATGAATAAAGAAATATAGTATGAAAGCCTTAATTACAGGAATAACAGGACAAGATGGATATTATTTATCCGAACTTCTTATTGATAAAGGATATGAAGTTCATGGGTTAATTAGGAGATCTTCTTCTTTCAATACCAGTCGAATCGAGCCATTAATGTCTAAATACGAAAAAGAGGGAAATTTTAATTTATATTATTCCGATTTACTAGATTCATCCTCTCTAACTTCTTTAATAAATTTAATTAATCCAGATGAGGTATATAATCTTGCAGCCCAATCACATGTTGCGGTCTCTTTCAAAAATCCCCTTTACACAACTCAGGTTGGGACAGTTGGTATAGTTTCTCTTCTTGAAGCAATAAAGAATTCAAAGAAAGATATTAAATTTTACCAAGCTTCTTCTTCTGAAATGTTTGGAGGTATAGACAATAACTTACTCTCTGAGAAATCTCAATTTTTTCCAAAGAGCCCCTATGCAGTTTCCAAAGTATTTGCTCATGATATGACGAGAGTATACAGAGAGTCTTACGGTTTATTTGCTGTTAATGGAATACTTTTTAATCATGAATCTCCACACAGAGGAGAAACTTTCGTAACTAGAAAAATTTCTAAAGCAGTTGGAAGAATAAGTGAAAATATTCAATCTAAACTTACATTAGGAAATCTGGATGCACACAGAGACTGGGGTTTTGCAGGAGACTATGTTGAGGGCATGTGGCTAATGATGCAACATTCAGAGCCTAGCGACTGGGTTCTTGCCACTGGTGAATCACATTCCGTTAGAGATTTTACAAAAGCTGCTTTTGATTTTATTGGGTTAAATTGGGAAGATTATGTCGAAACAAATCAAAAATATGAAAGACCAAATGAAGTGAAGCATCTACTTGGAGACGCTTCAAAAGCAAAAAAAATATTGAAATGGTCACCTAAAACTTCATTTAGCGATCTTGTTAAAATGATGGTGGAAAATGATATTCGGGAAGCTAAGCAAGAAAAATTATTAATTGAGCAAGGGCTGTTGCATCCAACATGGGAAAATCATAAAATTTAGTTTATATATTCTTTAAATACCAACTGTAAGTTTTAGAAAGCCCTTCGTCAATATTGACAGTTGGTTTCCAACCCATGTTAAATAATTTTGAAGAATCGAGTAATTTTCTTGGATTACCATCAGGCATAGAGTTGTCAAATATTAGGTCACCCTCATAATCAATTGTGTTTTTAATTTTTTGCGCTAAGTTGTTAATTGAAATTTCTTGTTTACTACCTACATTCAACAGTGTTTCTTTATATTCTTGCTTTTTAATTAAAAAAGCAATGGCAGATGATAAATCGTCAACAAATAAAAATTCTCTTAGTGGTTTTCCTGTCCCCCAAATATTAAACTCGCTTTCTTTTTTTAATTTTGCTTTATGCATCCTTGAAATTAGTCCTGGAATAACATGACTATCTAATTCTGAAAAGTTATCACCCGGTCCATATAGATTTGTAGGCATGAGATTTAATATTTTGTGGCCGAATTGAGAGCTTAGTGAGTTTGCCATTTCTATTGCTGTAAGTTTTGCCATGGCATAGGGTGAATTTGTTGGCTCTAAAGATCCAGTCATAATGGATTCTTCTTTAATTGGATTCTTTGCGCTTAAGGGATAAATACAACTAGATCCTAAATTAATGATGAATATATTTGGAAATTTTATACACGCTTCAAGTACATTTATGTTGATTTTTAAATTTTCTAGTATAAATTCAGTTCGAAATGAATTGTTTGCATGGATACCACCAACTTTAGCTGCCGCATTAATTAGAACATCTGGTTTATATTTTTCAATTAAATCTGAAGTTTCTTCTAATGAAAATAAATTTGCTTCCTTTCTATTGGAAGCATGAACATTGTATGAATTATTTTTAGTAAGTATTCGATTAAGAGAGCTACCTACTAAGCCATTTCCTCCGAGAATTAATATTTTCATATAATCATTAATTTTATTGATTTAAATAAATAAATTATCAAAAAAATTTTTTTAATAATCAAATAAGTGAAAGTTCTTTAGTATGTAATTGTGTGTGGTTATATTGGACAAATCTCATTCAGAGAAATAAATACAGAAAAAATTTCTAATGCAAACGATTTATTGATTTGTAGGGGGCCAGACAAGAAAGAGTCTTTGTATTGCAATTCTAAAAAAAATTTTAATTCAAATTTTGACTTTAATGTTGCTACGATTTTTAACAGATTATCAGTTATTGACTTATCTGAAGACGCAATGCAGCCAATGTATTCTGAATCATCAAATACAATGATTTTATTTAATGGAGAAATATACAACTATAAAGAACTCAGGAGAGAATTAGAATCAAATGGGTCAAGATTTAATACAAACAATTCAGATACTGAAGTTCTTTTAATTGGAATCACTAATTACGGATTAAGTTTTTTGCAAAAAGTCATTGGACAATTTGCTATTACATTTATTGACTTTAATAGTGGAAAGGTTTATTTAATAAGAGATAGGCTCGGTCAAAAGCCCTTATTCTACTCTCAAACAAGATATGGAATAGAGTTTTCTTCTAACCTTAAAGCAATTGTTTCTGTCAAAGGGCAATACGAAGTTGATAATGATTCATTATTAGAGTATTTAGATATTGGTGTTGTGACATCACCAAACACTATATTTAAAAATATATTTAAATTAAAACCTGGGGAAATTATTGAATTTAGCTTTCAAAATGAAAAAATTGAAAGGTCGAGTAAAATATTTTGGAATATAGAAGACTATGTATCTGAGGAACAATTCAACAAAAATGAATTTTTTAATCTTTTTAACAACTCTGTTGAATCAAGGCTAGTTTCTGATGTACCAGTTGCTAATTTTTTATCTGGTGGAATAGATTCTACTTCAATAATCAAATCAATTATTAAGAGCAATAATGAAATCAATACATTTTCTGTATCATATGGTGACGAAAAGTATGACGAAAGCTATTGGTTCAATCAAGTAGCATCAAAATATAATACAAACCATGTAACAAAATATGTAAATAAGCTAGATATTGATTCGTACATTATGGAATCAGTAGAGATTTTTGATGAACCCTATAGTGATCCATCTACCTTGCCTTCGTATTTATTAAGTAAATTAATTTCAAGTAGTTATAAAGTTGCAATATCAGGCGATGGTGGAGATGAGTTACTAGGCGGATACAAAAGAACAAACTTAGCTCTAAATTCTAATAAATTTAATGAAAAGATAATCAGTGGTTTATTTAATATATATCCTGCTCAGTTTGGAACTGGAAGCAATATTTTAAATAAGTCAAAAAATTTTGAAGAAGCTTATCGTTCTTTTTTTCATGATAAAAAGTTTATGAGTCTTTTAGGCTTAGAAAACAATAAAAAGAAATTCTCATATATTTTTGAAGAGGAATCTTTTTCTAATTATAAAAAGTTAGCCTTATTTGAGTACAGATTTTACCTGTCTGAAATGATGATGCTAAAAGTTGACCGAACTTCAATGGCAAATTCCTTAGAAGTAAGATCTCCGTTTGTAGACCATAGGCTTGTTGAATATGTTTTGTCTACCGCATGTAAAAATTATTCAAAAAATGGAAAATCATTGCTTAAGGATTATCTAAGTGAAGATTTCGATAATGAATTTATTAATCGTGAAAAAATGGGGTTTGTTTTTAATATTGAAAAATTTATCTATAATAATTTTCAAAATGTAACTCAAGACTTTAGCGAGTTAATTAGCCTTGGTTTAGATATATCTGCTTTGAAACAACTGAATTTAATAAAATCAAGAATGAACGCTCATAGGATATGGAAGCTTTATTTTTTAGAAATATATTTGAAATCACTAAGAAAGATAGTCTGATTTATTAGTGATATCAAAATAATCTTTTTCTAAATTATTAATCAATGTATCTATACCATATTTTGATTCGGCATTATCGACGGCATTATCAGAGATAATTTTTAATTTACTAAAATCACTTTTCAAATCATTTAACTTATCCTTAATTGAAACAATGGAGTTATGTATTATGAATCCGTTTACACTATCTTCAATAAGTTCTAAATGATTCGGTATATTACTTGCCAAAACAATGCACCCATTTGAAAGTGCCTCAAGAATAGTTTTAGGGTGACCTTCAAAGTTAGAAGTACTTATGAAAAATAAGTATTTTGAATAAATATTTTGAAGCTCATCATTTTCAATTTGACCTAAAAAATTCACTTTTACATTATTGTTTTTAGAAATATTAATTAAATCTGCTTTCAAACTACCTTCACCAACTATGTCTATTTCATAATCCGTATTTTTGAATAGTAAAATGAGTTTTTCAAAGTTTTTTTGATTTTCAAGCCTTCCAACAGAAAGTATTTTTTTTGAAAACCTTTCTTCAATTGGTTTAATTTCGTTTGATAACACAAAATTAGGCCGTAATAATATATTTTTTGTAAATTTAAATTTAGACGTTAAAAATTTTTTATCTAGCTCTGTAGTAACACTATAAAGGTCTGAAAAGAAGAGTGCTATTTGAGTAAGAATAAAATATGATGTAATTTTAAAATTACCTTTTTCCTCATAAACACTAAAAGAATAAACGTCATAACCAGTTCTTAAATATAAAGGCTTTCTTATAAGCATTTTTAAAATTACAGCAACCCAAGACCCTTGAAGTTGGTTACATTTTATTACATCAACATCACTAAAGTATTTTTTTAACTTAAAAGGCAAAACCAAAGACTTCAAAAGGTTAATTTTTTTATTTTTTGAACTTTTAAAAATTTTGTCATATATTGGTACGATTTCAATATTTAAATTTTTAGGAAGTAGCTTAAAGTCATCGGCATTTCCATATGTAAATAGCTTAAATTCAATATTTTTTTCTTCTGCCAGTTTTTTAAATAAAAAAAGTTCTTTGTTAAGAGTTCCAGATTCTTCCCATGTTTTTAATGAGTAACCATATGTGAATAAATATCCAATCTTCATTTTCATGACCTTGTAATTATCTTAAATATAAACTTGTTTAATAAATACAATATATTTTATATATAATTAGGTTTCAATTATAAAAATGAAAAAAGATAAACAAGCAATCACATTTGTTTTTGTTTCTGGAAGAAAAGATAAATACTACAGAAATAACTACGAGGCTTTAGACTTTTTTTATACCTTGCCTTTCTATGACAATAATGATTTCGAATTAAATATTATAGAATTTAAAACTGGGGAAATTTTAAAAAAGAATTTTACATATTATTCAGATAGAGTATTTAATAAATTTTTGAGTCTTCCTTTTTATATGCACAAAATAGTTTCCACTGAAAATCATAAAATTTTAAAAAAGTCTGATCATGTATTCCTAATAAGCGAAAGTGCAGCTTTTTCTCTACTACCTTTATTGTTGCTGGTAAAAATGTTTAAAAAAACAAACTTTCATTTATTTGCCATGGGTCTTTTTAGTAAAAAAGTTAGATATAGTATTTTGAGGCCTCTTCATTTTCTAATGATAAAATTACTAATACTGTCACTTGATAACTTGTTCTTTTTGGGTAAAGGTGAACTAGAATTTGCAAAATCTAAAAATAGATTTTCCAAAAAATTACATTTTGTTCCATTCTCAATCGATACTTCCTTTTGGAGTATTAATAGTGACACTGATTTTCAGAAAAGAAAAAAAATTATATTTGTCGGAAATGATTCTAATAGAGACTTCATAATGGTAAAAGAAATTGCAAAAATAATGTCTGATATAAATTTTTTGGTTGTTTCAAAAAATTCTTTATTTAGCAATTTAAATTTAAAAAATGTCGAAATTTTAGGTAATGGCTGGGGTAGTGAGGAGTTGAGTGATTATGATTTAAAAAAATTATATCTTGAATCATTTTTAACAATAATACCTCTCAAAAGTACATATCAACCATCGGGTCAGAGTGTAGCCCTACAGTCAATGTCGCTTGGAACACCAGTTATGATTTCTAAAACTTCTGGGTTTTGGGATGACTCTAGTTTTTTTGATAATGAAAATATTTTTTTTATAGAAGAAGAAGAAGTTAATGCTTGGGTAAATAAAATATTAAAAGTTTATAAAGATTTTAAATTGTTAGAGACGGTGTCAAACAATGCGAAGCATAAAGTTATCAACGATTACAACTTGCATAAATTTGATGAAAAAATTAAAAAGATAACAGGGCTAGGTTGATCCACCAATCTCAAAGTCTGAGTTCTCAATCTGCTTTTTATAATAAACTTGAGGTTTGTCATCTGATTGTTTTTCAGCAATACAGGCATATCTAGAGTCTTTTACATTATAATTCTCAAAATTGTAACATTTTGAATCATAAATTTTTGAAAATCCAACCATTTTTAACCAACTTTTAATAGCTTTTTTAGAGGGTAGGTGACTTATAGTAGTTGTGTTTCTATAAGTATTTGGATACCACACTTGAACTAAGTTCATTTTTCTTAGTAAGAAGTTTCTAACCGTAGCACTTTCAAGCACTAGAACACCTCCATTATTTAACTTGTCGTATAATTTTTTAATAAATCGGAGTTGCTCAGGGTTATGATATAAAACACCTGTAAAGTAAATTAGATCAAACATTCCCAAATCTTCATACTCTTCCGGTGTTAAATACAAAAAGTTTTTAATTATTAGTTTTTGATTTTCATTAAGATTGCCAATCCACCCTTCGTTCTCAATAGACTTGTCAGGTAAGTCAAACATAACATAGTCCTTTGGATTTAGTCCAGATAATCTTTTAGTGTCTTCACCTTCTTTTGGTCCAATTTCAAGAATTCTTTTATTTGCAAAATATTCTTTATTATAAATACCCATCAACTCTTGAAATAAATAATATCGATATGAATATACCCCAGTGTCTATATTTTCTCTTTTAAATTTATGAAGAATTTTTTTAAAGATATAAATTACATAATTAAGCATAGAAATATTATATAAAATCTTTAGAAGTATTCACAAGATATACTGTTTTTAAATTTAAAATGAAAAAGTAAATTATATTAGAAAGTTAAAAATGAGTATTGAAAATGTAGTTAAGATTTGCGGCGACTTTCCTAAAAACTTCAATAAGCAAGATATTGCATCTGACCCCAATTATGTTTTTGTTAATGATCCAAACTTTTCTCCAGTTCAACTTTTTGATATTGATGAGAATACAGTTTTTGTTAATTCATTTATTGAGTGTGAACATTATGTTACCGGTGGTTGGGTGTATGACCCTATTCAGAATTTAGAAACTAGTATGCACTTTCTAATTATTGGAGGAATTTTCCTTTCTGTAATTATCAAGTTTATTTATTCCAGAACAAATCTTTCAATATTTGGAAATTAATGAAAACTTTTATAAAAAAAGAAAACTACACGAAGATATTTTTTCTTTTATTAATTTTAATTATTCCTTGGAGCATTAGTGACGTAACAGATTCAATTAGTGCAGAAAAAATTACCTCTGATCTTGCATTTTATGAGATTAATCCTTGCAAAGTTTCTTTAACTGAGTTCTTATTAAAAAATATTAATGTTTTATACCAAGATCACTATTTCATTAAATCAAGCAACTATTCCTCAATATCATGCTTTGGAAAAATTGCAGGAGTAACTCAGGTTGGTTATGACTTTTATATCAATATAGGGACAAATTCAATAATAAATATCTTACTTCAAGGTACTTTTTGGACTTTATTAATGTCATTTTTAACTAAAGAAAAAAAAAGGTTTTACATAAAGAAATTTGATTACATTAATAGCTTAGTTTTTACAGCTGCATTGTTTTCTTTTTCTTTTTTTGCAGAAGTAAGATTTTATGAAAAAACTTTTTATTTACTAGACCTATCTGATTCAAGATCGTATTTTATCCTATTTATAATCATTGCTTTTGTTTTAAATAACTTATTAGATGTTTATCTAAGCAGGTTTAACAAAATGATATATCTTTCCCCATTTATGTTTCTATTTATTGGTGTATTCAGCGGACTAAATCTACATTTTTATTCATTAATATTTGTATTTTTTGGTTTTGTATCTTTTTTTTCTAAAAATATAAATAAAAAATTTACAACGTCGTACATTATTCTGACTGCAATATGGTGTATAGATTCTATCGGACCAAGTTATTATTTTAAGCCAGACAAGTTAAGAGGTTTAATAAGCTCAATGTATGATCTAAATTCAACATTTTATTGGAGCCTTTATTTTTTTCTTTTAATAAATGGTCTTATATACCTATATAAAAATAATTTTAAAGATTTCAAATTTGAAAAAATTTATAAAAATTCACTTTTAATTGTAATTCCAATATTGACATTAGGTTATGCAGGCTCAGCAAATCCAATTTTTAACTTTATGAACTTTTATTATTTTGGTCAACAAAAAGTTGGTACAAATAATTCAAACCCTTTTTTATTAAATCAATGGTCCGAAAGGCTTTCATGGAGAGGATTTTTTTCAAGTGCTGAAACTATAGGTGAATTTTTTGCACTTGTTTTGATATTAGGTATATTAAAATTTATAAATGATAGAAAAATCAAACTACTTGAATCAAGTATTCTAGTTTTTTCATTATTTGGATTGTATTTGTCAAACAATAGGGCTGCTTTTCTGTCAGCAATACTTGTAATTTTTATTTATTTTTCAATAGAACAAGAATTAAGTCGAACAAAAATATTATTTGGGATTTCGTCTATTTTGTTAATTTTAGTTTATTCGATAGGATTTGAAAATATTTTACAATCAGTAGCTTTTTCGGGAAACAGTATATTAACCCAAGCAAATCTCTATAAGATTGAGGAGTTTGAGAACAGTGCTCTGATATTATTAAACAATAGTTATGAAAACAAAACTTTCCTATCATATATTTTTAGCTTTATAAGTTTTTTTGCTTTTTACCTAAACAGATCTGAACTTTGGGGGATATTTTTCTCTCGATACAATCCAAATTTTATAGAATTACTACTAGGCAGTGGTCCATATAATTTTGGACAAATGTATGGAGAAGTATATATTAAGGAGACAAGCTCTTTATTATTACCACATTCCTCACTTTTGTCTCTCCTAGTTTTCTTTGGGGTTGTTGGCTTATTTTTATTAGGAATGATATTTATCTTTCAGATAATTAAGAACAAAAATAAATTAAATATAACGGGTAAATTATTTATTTTATTTATAGTTTTAAACATTATTAAGAGCGACTCTTTAATTTACTTGCCTTCATTTACTTTTTACTCTTTATTTCTTTACTTTATTATTAAAAAAAGAAACAGCTCTTTATTTAATTAACTAAAATAGACAAACAATGTACTTATTTTGTTTTGGTACAAGACCAGAAATAATTAAGCAATTTCCACTTATTGAGGAAATGAAAAAAAGGAATATACCTTACAAAACTTTATTTTCTGGGCAGCATGAAGATCTTATCAAAGATTTTATCGATTTAGTTGGTCAGCCTAATTATTCTTTAGAAAATATAATTACACATGGCCAATCTTTAAATCGTCTTTTATCAAAAATTTTAGAAAAAGCAGATCAATTATTAAAAGACAATAATGAATTTAAAATTATTGTGCAGGGAGATACTTCTACAGCATTTGCCTTAGCTCTTGCAGGATTTCAGAATGGTAATGAAGTAATACATGTCGAGGCAGGTTTGCGTACACACAACTTAAGGAGTCCATTCCCTGAAGAAGCTAATAGAACATTAGTTTCCAAGTTAGCAAGTACCCACTTTTGTCCAACACAACGTTCTGTTGATAATTTGGCCTCTGAAGGAGTTAGTGAAAATGTATACCTTGTTGGAAACACAATTGTTGATAGTTTCAATTTGATTTCTAAAAAAAATCTTGAATCAGAAAAAATTAAGGATTTAGTAAAAACAAATGAAAATTATATTATCTGTACTTTACATAGAAGAGAAAATAGAAAGAATATGGATACATTATGGGAAGAATTAAATGTTTTAAGTTTAAGTAGAAATATTATTTATATTAATCATCCTTCAGTCAAGGAAGCAAAAAACAAGTTATCTAAAAAAGTTACAATGATAGATCCAGTAAATTACATGGACATAGTTTATTTAATAGAGAACTGTTCTGGTGTTATTTCAGACAGTGGAGGCTTGCAGGAAGAAGTATTGTCTGGAAATAAAAATATTCTAGTATGTCGAGACACAACAGAAAGACCAGAAACAATTGAATCAGGCTTAGGGAAGTTAGTAGGAACAGAGATTAATAAGAATATAGATTTTCTAAATAAAAAGAACTCCAATAAAGAAAATCCCTATGGAAAAGATGTATCAAGTAAAATTGTTGACATACTTCAAGATATAGGAGTCTAAAACAGATAAATGAATTCCACATTAACAATTGCGGTGCCCCTTTACAACGAAGAGGCCGGTATTAAAAACCTTCATGATATTTTAAAACCTATTATTGAAGAACTACAACTTAATAGAAGGATAGAGACGATTCTTGTAAATGATGGCAGTACTGATAATAGTGAAAAATTGTTATATCAATATTTTTCAAAAATCCCAAACGTAAAAATTATAAATCATGAAAAAAATCTTAACTTAGGGGGATTTCTTAATACGATTATAAAAAATTGCAAAACAGAGCTTGTTGTATTTTTGGACAGTGATTGCACATTTGATCCAAGTTATATTTTTGATATGTTGAAATTAGCAGATGATGATACAGATATTATTAATGGCTCTCCCTATCATCCAGATGGGAGAATAGATGGTGTAAAAAAATCGAGACTTTTTATTAGCTATTCATGTAATCTCATTTACAGAAAGATTACGAGAGTTGATATATATACATTTACGTCTATTTTAAAAATGTACAGGATGAGCTCTATAAAGGATATTAAAATTCAAAACACAGGTTTTGTGTCAGTAGCAGAATTGTTTGTTAAATCAGTTCAAGAAGGATCTTCAGTTAAAGAATTTCCGTGCACACTTTCTATTAGACAATTGGGTGAATCTAAAATTAATATTGTTAATTCAATTATTAATCATATAAAGTTTATTACACAACTTCTCACTAAAAAAATAACCTCTTAATCTAAATACAATTAAAATTAAATCGTGTTTCATATTTTTACATTTGTTATTTTTTATGGGTTCATTTTCTTAGTTGGAAGAGGAGCCGTATGCCTTTTTGACTATTTATTTACCAAAGGAACCACGAAAGAAGTAAAATTATTCAACATTCCTCTATATTATTTTTATGTAATCATAGGTCTTTTTTACATAGGAAATTTAACTTTTATATATAATTTTTTCTCAAAAACAGATACTTTATTATTCCAGGTGTTACTTTTTTCAGTTATATTATTAAATTTAACAAAGAAGATAAAGATTCAGTTTCATTTTTTAAATCTTTTTAACTTTATATTTATTCCATCAATATTAGCTGTTAGCACCATTGAAATGGGTTTGGCATTTGATGCCGGTTTATATCACCTTAATAACCAGCTTTGGATTAAAGAAAGTAATCTACCAATAGGTTTATATAATTTGCATTTCAGATATGGGTTCTCTTCTATTATTGAATATATTTCAGCAAACTTTTGGATGAATGGAAAATATTACCTACTCCACTATGTAAACCTTTCCTTCATTGCTTCTTTTTTATCAATTATTTCATTTAATATATTTAAAAATAAAGATGGATTTCTAAAAAGTTCCTCATATTTTATAGTTATTTTTGGAATTTTAGACAATTTTGGTTTCAGTGGTGGAAGGAATGGTTTTTTTGATATTGAAGCTGTTGCTAAACAAGACACCCCATTTGCAGTTCTCTTTTATTTAAGTAATATTTTTTTAATTTATGTGTATTTAAATAAAAATTTAACAAACTCTGAACTTTTTTATCTCTCATTAATTATTTTATTTTCTATTGAAATGCGAATTTTTGGAGCCAGTACATTAATTTTATATTTCTTAGTTCTAAATAGGAATAAACCAATTTCTTTAGAAAAAATTTACGCAGTACTCCCCACAATTTTTATTGGTTCATTATGGCTACTAAAAAACATACTTGTTACTGGATGTCTTTTTTTTCCTGTAAATGTCACATGTTTTGATAATTTGAGTTGGTATACAAGTAACTCTGCTTTAAAAGAGATGAATGTAATAAAAAACTTTCATTTAGGATATTATTTTGGTACCCCTATCTCATCCTGGTTTACAAATTGGTATTCAAAAGATATTAATTCAATTGTTATAAAAAACTTCGCCCTCTCCTTTTTATTAATAGTTATTGTTTCAACGATTATTAATAGAAGAAGTAAAGAAAATATTAGTAAAAAAGAGTTAACAATTATTTATTTATATATATTTTTTATTACTTTAGCTTGGATTGTCTCATCTCCCGGAATAAGACTTGGCATTGGGATATTTACTCTAATCATTGGATCTATTGGGCTTATATTTCAAGAATTAGAATTTAAAGTAGCAATATTAAATCGTAATGTAATTTTTTATTTTTTAATAATATTATCGACCACACTCATGCCAAGAATAAGCAACTATAGTTCATTGATACAAAATCCTCTATATGTAAACGAATTACAGGCACCATCCATAAATTATATTTTAAAAGAAGGCTACGGTGTTTATCCAGAAGAAGGTAGCCAATGCTGGATTAAGCTTGAATGCGTACAAAATGAAGAATATATTATAAAGAGTAATAAATTTATTTTTAATATATTTTCTCTTAAGTAAGAACTATAATTTTTTAACAGGGCGCTTAGCTCAGTCTGGCAGAGCGCTTCCCTTACAAGGAAGAAGTCACAGGTTCAAATCCTGTAGCGCCCACAAAATTATGTCAAACACGAAAAGAAAGAATTTTAAGTATAGGCCTGAAATAACTGGACTAAGGTTCTTTGCGATTATACCTGTAATAATTTACCATTCAAATATTGATGCCCTTAGTTCAGGCTTTCTAGGGGTGGATGTTTTTTTTGTATTAAGTGGCTATCTAATTACTTCAGTAATTTTAAATGACATTAAGGAAAATAAATTTTCATTAAAAGAATTTTTTGTTAATCGTCTTAGAAGATTATATCCAGCACTACTTTTTTGTCTTTTATTTTTTACACCAGTTATTACTTTTATCTATTTTCCAAGTGATTTGGTCTTCTTTGAAGATAGTTTATTGTACATAGTTACGTATATTTCTAATTTTTTCTTTTCAGAAAACACTTCTTATTTTGACTTAGCTCAAGAGCTTCAACCTTTCCTTCATACCTGGAGCTTAGGCGTTGAGGAACAGTTTTATATTATTTTCCCTTTATTTTTACTTTCTATAAATAAATTAAAATTTAGATCAAAAGTTTCAATTGTACTTCTAGCAATTTTAGTTAGTTTTTCTACAACGGAATTAGTTTCAAATGCAGCCATTAATACAAAGTTTTATTTATTTCCTTTCAGGTTTTGGGAGTTACTTATAGGGGTACTAATAGGGTATTTTTTATTTGAAAAAACAACAATAGACAATAAATTTTCTGGGCTTTTAAGTTTTTTTGGTTTTTTTATTATGCTTTCTTCATTTTTTTTAAACATAAATTTGTATAAACATCCTGGAGTCTCAACACTCTATGTATTATTCGGTACTAGCTTGATTATTATTTTTACAAATAAAGATACATACCTTTATAAGCTTTTAACCTGGAGGCCTATCTATTTTGTTGGTTTAATAAGTTATAGCTTGTATTTATGGCATAATCCATTTTTTTCAATAGCAAAATATACAGATTTAAATTCTAAAATTGCTTCAGTAGAGTACTTTTTAGATTTTTTAATTATAATTTTTTCTTTCGTTATGAGCTATATTTCATGGAAAATTATTGAAGAACCAATTAGAAGAAAAAAATTTCTTACAAATACACAGTTTCTTTTTACTGTTTTTATAATTTCAGGAATCTTTATATTAGTCTCTTTATTTAATTTGTTATCAGCCTTTTCGCCTAATCAGTACGAAAGCAATGTGGAGACATTAGAACCAACAGAAGAAATCTTAACTGTTGTATCAAATCCAACTACAACGGTGCAGTTAACAACCACAACTACTATTGCTCCTGCTACAGCAACGGTTCCAACAACATCCACAACTACTATTGCTCCTACAACCACAACTACTATTGTTCCTACTACAACAACTGTCCCCGGCCCTGTTGGGGTTAATAACAAATATTTTGAGGGCATAAAAGAAAAGTATTTTGGTAAAAATGTAGACATAAATTCTGAAAATATTAATTCACTTTTTGAGACAATTCAAGGAAGTGGCATTCACGGTTTTGTGGTAGATAATGAATTCCAAACAAGTTGTTTGATCGAGTATGCTCCTCCTAAAAATTTAGATATCTGTGTTAAAAATTATTCTGAAAATAAAAAGAATATTCTTTTAACAGGAGACAGTACTTCATATAACCTTTACTTCAAATTAAAAGATGCTCTTGACAGCGATGAATTTACGGTCTCTCTTTTAACAGTTACAAGATGTATACCCCTTATAAGTGAGTATCCAGAAAATTATGGAAATTTTTCAGGAAAAAGAGAAAAATGCGAGCCATCATATGAATTAATTAAAGAGAACATTTATTCCAATAATTATGATTTAGTATTGTTAGTTTATGATTATGTAATTTTACTCCAAGGAGGAATAGAAAAATACAGTGATATGGCAGAAACTTCATATTCTGACTTTATAAATGAATTAAAAATACTTTCACAAAATAATGTGAACCTTACAGTAGTTGGTCAGTTTCCTGAATATAGTGCTAATAGTAAAACTACATTATTGGACGATCTTAAGAAAACTACAAACCTGCCATTTTTTAATGATGTAAAACCAGATTATTTCTACAGTCCTACAGATGAGACAATATTTGAATTAGAAGATAGATTAAAGACAGATATGACAAAAATTGATATTAATTTTATACCTTTTTTAGAATCTATTTGTTTTGAAGGGTCTTGTATGAGATTTGTTGAATATGAAAATTCTTATTACCCTTTTTCGATAGATTATGTACATATATCACCGATGGCTGCAGAGGTTGTAGTAAATAATTTAATTATTCCAAACATTCCTATACTCTCTGAGAAATAGTAATTTTAAAATTACATTAAATAAACCTATATACTTTAAAATATGACTCAATATCAAATTAATGATTAGGTTCTATGAATAAAGTTTATAAAAATTTATCTGACATTTTAAGGATTTCAAAACTTGTTCCAGTTAAAAATAAAAAATTACGAATATTTTATTCTGTGATTTTATCTAATCTTGTAGTTTTTTTTGATCTTATTATCATATATTTCTTTACTTCTTTCTTTGAGGCAATAAAGGTTCCTTCAATACTTAACTTAGATAATTTGATTGAGGTAAAAATTTTATTGCCAATATTTATTATCGGTCGTTTTCTAATTATTTATTTAGACACTATGAACATCCATAGTTTAAGACTAGCTATTGAAGAAAATCTTAGAAATAATTTATTGAAAGAGGTATTTCTAAGAGGTAACTTATCTATTGCAGCTTCATATTTTTATTTAAATACACTTTCTTCACAGGTTGCTACATTCTATCAAACCTTATCATTGATAATTTCATCATTGATTAAAGTAGTTGCATTCTCTCTATTTCTTATAATTACAAATAAAGAAGTATTAGTTTATTTTGTTATAGGTTTTGTAATATTATCTTTACCAACTAGATATTTTACATCTTTAAATAGGAAGTACTCTCATAATGCATATACTTACGGCCAGTCTATAAGCTCAGATCTAGAAAGAGTTATAGATAATCTTTATTTGATAAAAATATTAAAGAAATATAAAGATGAAGCCAGTCTATATCAAAATAATTTAACTAAGTATTATGGGGCACAATTAAACAATCAAAAGTATGGGACAATTAATAGTCTTTTCCCAACATTTATGACAATGTTTTTGCTTTCCATTGTGTTGCTATTTCCTAACTATGGGAAATTAATTACTTTAGATTTAATTGCAATATTGTTGAGGCTTTTTCAAACTATAGGTGAGTTTAATAAACACTTAAGTATGGGTTTTTCAACTTTTGTACACCTTGAAAAACTTGATGCTATAGAAAGCAACAAGAAAGAGGTATTTAGTTCTAACTTTATTAATTCAGAAAAGATGAGTGCCAATAATCTTATTGAGATAAAGAAGGTTGATTTTAAATATCTAAATTCAGATAAAAAAATATTTAGCAACCTCAATCTAGATATAAAAAGGGGACAACATACAATCATTACTGGACCAAACGGAGTTGGCAAGAGTACCTTGCTTGGGTTGTTGTCAGGTGTGTTCTATGCACAATCTGGAAAAATATTGAGCAACACTGAAAATTATGGTTACATTAGTGCGTATCCAATGATTATAAGAGGCAGCTTAAAGGATAATATTCTATATGGAAATAAGAACAAAAATATAGAAGATAAAGAAATTTTAAAGATGATGGATAGGTTTGAATTATTTTCTAATAATAGTGCTGAAAAATTAAATGAAGAAGTCAGTAATAAAAACTTATCCTCAGGGCAAATGCAAAAAGTATCATTTATTAGAGCTTTATTATCAAGCCCAGATTTACTTTTACTTGATGAATCAACATCCAATCTAGATAGCAATTCAAAAAGATTGATATATAAAATACTTAACGACATGGAGATCACCATTGTTAATTCAACACATAGTAGTGAAGAGCTTATTGATTATGATGTTGAGCTAAAATTATCTCAACCAAATGAAATTACTATAATTGAAGAAATTAAAAATTAAGTATGTTCCAAGAAATTAAAAACAGGGTAAAGAAAGAATATACATCGATTTTAACTTTTTTAACATTCATATTTAGTTTAATTTTAACTAAAGAGATTAATTTTTTACATTACAACACCACAAGTGGACCCGATTTTGATAAATATTTTAAATATTTGGAGTACAATTCTTTTTTACTAGACAAAACGGGCAGAGAACAGGGTGTTTTTTATTATTATTTAAATTCATGGAATTTTTATAGATATAACAATGAAATAAATGATACTAACTTTTTTTATTATCTAGATAAAAGTATCCAGGAGGTAAATTTCTTTTTATTTATTTTTTCCTTATTAGGCTTTTATCTTCTTTTAAAACTTTTCGGTTTTAAAAAAAATGATATCCTCATCACTTTAATTTCATTTAGTTTTTTTCCTATAGGGATTGCACTTAGAATTGTATTAAAGCCTGAAATACTAGCACTTTCTTTCTTGCCATGGATTATTCTATGTTTAGAATTTTATAAAAAAACTAAAAAATATAGATATCTATATTTATCTTTACCATTTCTAGTTGTCTCAATTTATTCAAAGGGATCTGTACTTGCTGTGTTTGGATTATTTTTTCTTTTTTTCTATTCTTTACCTTTGCTACGAAGCAATATAAAAAAGATATTGTTAGTTTTTATTACTTTCATTTTACTTTTCTCTGCACTTGCTATTGAAGACTACGAAAGCAATGGAAGTAATATATTAGAGGTAGTCCATGATGAGAAATATAATAACAAAGCAAAAACAAACTTTCTTTATTATGTAGATGTGCCACGACTGATTAAGTCACCCATAAAATTTGATCACTCAAATTCATTTATTTCCCTAACACTATTAGATATATTTGGAGATTATTTCGACCTTTATTGGAATGAAGACTCAAATCTTTATAGTAAACACAGAAAGGAAGTTTTTTTATTTGAAGAGTCTAGTGATATTGGAATTCCAAGCATTAACTTAAAAGAAAAGAATTTAACCTTTTATGTTCAAAATAAAAGCGACATTTATTTAAGGCAATTCCTCTCTTTAATATTTGGGACAGTATTTTTTATATGTTTATTTGGCTACATTAAAAAGAAAAACGTTTATTCAAAATTTGTATTTGCGCCTTTATTTGGAATGGCAGTAATGAACGTCCAAAGTATCTTAGGTTTTCCCCAAAATAACTTCGATCCATTTGTAGGAGATTCTGTAAAACCTTATTATTATGGATACTTTTTGTGTTTGGCCTTTCTATTTGTTGCTGTACAGATATTTAACAAAAGTAATAAGTCTAAAATATTAATTATTCCTTATATTTTCTTTATGTTGTTTCTTCTGGGTTTTCCAAAAGCAAATGATAGTGAATACTCAAGAAACATCTCTCAAGTTAACTCATACTCTTCATTATGTATTGTAAATAAACCAATAATTAAAATTACATCTGGAAATTCAGAGTATTTGCAATGCAGCACTAGGACAGAAATGTTTGGTTTGAATTATAGAGAATATAATGATTTTGAAAATTTTAAGTCTCAACCAAGATTAAGGATTACTAATTCTCTTTTAGGTTTTTTAGTCTTTATCAACTCGGTAACAGTAATTATTCTTTCAAGAAAAGATAAGATTTATAGACAAAAATAAACTCATGATAAAAGAAAAAAAGATTTTTTTAACTTACTCTTTACTAACTTTAATTATTCTCTTGCTCTTAAAGGTTGATTATAGGTTTGAAGAAATCTATTCAGGTGGTGCACAAGATGACTCCTCTTATTACTATCATGCCCAGACTATAGCGATTGATAAAGATTTGGACTACACAAATCAATTAAATGGAAATTTAATTGATGCACACATTAGAGAAGATAATAAACCAGTGCCTAGACAATCATTCGGACCGGGGTTGCTTAGCGCTCCTTTTTTATTTTTTTCAAATCTAATTTCAAAATATTTACAAATCAGTTCAAACACTTCTTTTAATTATTCAACTTATTCTTTTGTTACTTGTTTTTATTTATTTTTATCTTTAGTTCTTTTAAAGAAAATAATTAAAGTAAAAAATATCAGCGAATCATCTAAGATTTTATTATTCACTTTTGGGTCAGGCGTAACATACTATGCTTTTGAACGATTCAGCATGAGTGTTGTCTATGAATTTTTTTCGGTTTGTTTAACTATTTATTTAGTTAATAAAATTTTTCAGAGTGATGAATATAAGTATAAGAAAATTTTAATATTTCATTTACCTATTGTTCAGTTTTTTATGCTTATCAATAGATGGAACAATATTCATTTATTCATTATTCCTGTTGTCTATGCTTATCTTTATAAAAAGAATTTAAAAGAAATATTTGGAAACGTATATTTTTATTTAGGAAATATATTTGGAATAGGTTTATTTTTAATCCATACCAAGTTGCTTTATGGGATTTTTACTTTATCTCAGAAAAGTATTGCAGCACCAGGGTGGATCGTAACCGAAAGAATGGAAAAATTTTTTAACGTCAAAAATTTATTTAGTAATATTTTATTTTCATTTAAATACTTTATAAACACGTGTTTTAGTATGGAGTTTGGTATTTTTTATTTTTCGGCGATTATTTTTTCTGGTATTATTTTTTTGATATATTACTTCCTTAATAAAAGATATAAATTAGCATTTTTTCTGTCGTTATTTTATTTAGTTCCATTTTTACCAATATTAGTTTTTGAAAACCATGCGGGATCTTATGGCTTCCGGTATCTTTTTACTTTAATTCCTTTAAATATAATTATTTATTTCAAGGACTTTTCAAATGTTAAAGCCCTAAACATTTATCTTGTTGCATTTTCTATATTTGGAATCTTTTCTCAGTTGTTCTTTGAATCAACACCATTATCTAGTCTTTCAGAAGGGACTATAACTAATTCCTTTAATTCACAAAGTGCCTACTCAAATCCAGATTATTTGCGAGGTTTAATTAAAAGCTTCTTTGTACCCACTGCCTATCTAAAGGTTATATTTACCTCATTTTTTGGTGTTTTAATAATTAAATTTATAAATATTTTTGTTAGTTTTGAAGAATTAATTGAAAATTATTACACAATTGATAATCAGCTTTTCGAACTTCTTGTTTCTATAAATAAGTTTTCTTGGATTTACTTTACGGTGATAATTTCTTTAATTATTTTAAGTATACGAAGTATTTTATATAAGACTTATGGGTAGAATTTTAATTTGAGCACTTTAACAGTATTAGTTCCTTTTTATAATGAAGAAAATACAATCTTAAAAAGTATAGAAAAATTAGATAGCTTAACTTTCATTAATGAAGTCATATTATTAAACGATGGTTCAACAGACGATAGCCTAGATCTAGTTAATAAATTCATCAAGAATAAAAGAAAGTACAAAATACTTTCCTATAAAGAAAACAAAGGGAAGGGGGCGGTTCTTAATGAGTCAAGAGAACACATTATTAGTGATTATGTAGTTATTCATGATGCAGATTTAGAATATTCCCCAAAAGATTTAATTGAAATGTTTAAATTTGTTGATGGATCAAACTTAGTACTTGGTTCAAGGTTTATAGGAAATAAACAACGATCAAATACTTACCTCAGAACTTATATTGCCAATAAGACAATATCATTATTTTTTAGTTTGATAAATCTAAAGAGGATCACTGATGTTGCAACTTGTTATAAATTGATGCCTACAAGTTTCTTTAAACAAAATAATTTTAAAGAAAAAGGTTTTTCTATAGAAATAGAAATTATTTCAAAATTTTTAAAAAATAATAAGAATATAGTTGAGGTACCAATTTCTTATAATGCAAGAAGTTATGAAGAGGGAAAAAAAATAAAAACAAAGGATGGATTTTTTTACATTTTTAACACTTTAAGGTATAAATTTTTTAAATAATTAAAAACTACTTAATAAACATATCTTCTATTCCTAAATTAAAAAGTGTAATTACTGAAAATTTAAATTAGTTTAGAATACAAATATAACATATCAGCAAAGAGTAATGAAAAAAGTAGTAATAACAGGTGGCCTCGGATATATTGGCATGGAGTTAGCAAAGATTTATTCAGGTAAATCGAGATATAACGATATAACAGTAATCGATACAAATTTTTTTTCTGAAAGAGTAAGTCAACTGAAAAGATGGAATATTAAATTTAAACAAATTGATATTCTTGATATAGATGCCCTTGAAAAAGAAATAAATAAAGCTGATTTAATCTATCATTTAGCTGGTATTACTGATGTAGGAACTACAAAAGACGACATTGATAAAATACGTGATCAAAAAATAAAAAATGTAGGGATAAACGGAACAAGAAATATTATAAAATTCTCTTCAGAAAAAAGTAAAATAGTTTTTCCATCGACCCATGTTATTTTCGAAGGATTAAATAAAACAATCAAAAATATTGACGAAAATTGTGAATTAATGCCAGTATTGGAATACTCAAAAGGTAAAGTTCAATCTGAAAAAGATTTAATGAATTCTAATAAGAATTATGTAGTTTTAAGACTGGGTTCTGTTTATGGAAAATCTTTTGATTCAACAAGATTAAATATAATGCCAAATTTATTTTCAAAAGTAACATCTTTTGATGGTGAAATTAAATTATTTGCAGGAGGAAACCAGTTAAAAAGTCTAGTGTCTGTTATCGATGTTGCAAGATGTATGGAGTTTGTAGGAGAAGACAAGACTATAAATAAAGAAATATTTAATTGTGTAAATGAAAACTTAACAGTCAATGAAGTTGCAAATATTTGTAAAAAAATAAATAAAAAAATAGACATAATTCATACAAAAGATATGGTCCCCAATAAAGGTTATTCATTGTCAAATAAAAAAATTAAAGATAGAGGGTTTAAATTTTTATATAAATTAGATAACTCAATTGAAGAAATGATTGAGTCTTGGAATGACAAACAGCCACTAAAAGTTAATGAATCCATTGATATTGGAAGTGATGACTTTATAGATGAAAGAGGGATAATATCTAATTATTATTTTGATGATTCAATAAATATGATTGGATATGTTGAATCAAAAAAAGAAACGATAAGAGGTAATCATTATCACCCAATACAGACCCAAAAATGTTTATTAATAGAAGGTAGTTATATCAGTATTACGAAAGATTTATCCGACAAGAATTCTGTAATTGAAACAAGATTAGTTAACAAAGGAGAACTTTCAACCATACCCCCTTATGTTGCACATACAATGGTTTTCTTAGAAGATTCTATATTTTTAAATTTAGTAAACGGAGAAAGAGAACATCAAAACTATGGCATAACCCATACAATCCCCCACAAACTTGTAGATGAAAAATTGTTTAACAATTTAATCAATAGCTATGTAACAAAATGTAGGGTTTGCGGAGGAGGTTTGAATCATTATTTATCTCTTGGCTTATCTCCACTTGCTAACAATCTTAACGATAAGAAAAATGATTCAAACGATCTCTATCCTCTTGATTTAAATTTTTGTAATCAGTGTTCTAATTCTCAATTAAGTATTGTTGTTCCTCCAGAGAAAATGTTTGATAATTATTTTTACTTATCATCAACATCTAAACAGTTTAGAGACCATTTTGTGGATATCGCTAATGAATTAAAATCTGACTTAAAATTAAAAAATACATCCGTAGTAGTTGATATAGGTAGTAATGATGGAATATTTCTTGAACCAGTAAAAAATCTTGGTATGAATGCCGTTGGTGTTGAACCTGCAAAGAATGTTGCTAAGATTGCCAATTCAAAAAAATTAGAAACAATACATGAATACTTTAGTAATAAAACAGTTAATAAAATAACAAAAAAACATGGGAAAGTGGATGTTGTTACTGCTTTTAATGTTTTTGCACACAGTGATGGACTCAAAGATATCTTAAAAAATACTGAAAAACTCTTGAAAAAAAATGGAGAATTTATTTTCGAAATACAGTATTTGCTTAGAACACTAAAAGATTTGACTTTTGATAATATATACCACGAACACGTAAATTATTGGTGTTTAATAGCAATATTAAATTTTTTCGAAAACTCTCAAATGAAAGTTTATAAAGTTAAAGAAGTTGACACACATGGTGGCTCTCTAAGAGTTTATGCTACTAAAAATAAAAATAAAAGAATGCATAAGAGTGTAAGTCAATATATCAAAATAGAAAAGAAACATCAACTTGATAAATACTCAACGTATTTAGAGTTTGCAAAAAAAGTTCACGATACAAAGAAAAAATCACTCGAAATGATTAATCAAATAAAATCAGAAGAAAAGAAAATTATTGGTTATGGTGCACCAGCTAAAGCTACTACGATTTTAAATTATTTTGGTCTTAGTGATGAGGATTTACCATATACCGTTGATGATAATTTACTTAAACAGAATAAATTTATTCCCGGAACAGGTATTCAAATAAAAAATATTAATGATCTAGATCCAAATGATTATGACTTTGTTCTAGTCTTAGCTTGGAATTTTTATGATTTAATTAGAAAAAATAATAAAGAACTATTTAGTAAAAGTACTTTTATAAAGCTAAAGTAATCTTTTTTTAATTATCATTCCAATCACACCTAATGTATGCCGTGCTTTAATCTTCTTTCCATCTTCAAAAGTTCTTCCAGAATATGAGATCGGTACTTCAAAATGCACAGAAGAAGATCTTACTGCTGTCCCAAGTATTTCTGCTTGTTGTGACCAGCTGTTACTTTTTAATTTGTTTGGATCAATTAATTCTCTTTTAAAACAGAGATAGCAAGAATATATATCAGTAAAAGTTGAATTATATAATAAATTAAATAGAAAAGTTATTAGTTTATTTCCTAATTTATGAAAAAAATAATGAACACTTGTATGTTCAGGAGATAAAAATCTACTACCTATTATTACATCTGCATCATAATCTTTAATAATTCTAAAAATCTTTTTATAGTCACTAGGGTCATATTCTAGGTCAGCATCTTGAAATAAAATATACTTTCCGCTTGCATTTAAAAGTCCTTCTTTTACTGCACCCCCTTTTCCTAAATTTTTATCTAATTCGATAAGTTTTGTATATAGGTTTGGATTTTCTTTTAACAATTCTTTTGATCTATCTGTTGAACAATCGTCTATTACAATAATTTCCATATCCATATCTTCAGTTTTCTGATTATTTACCCTTTTTAGTATTTCAATAATCGTTTTTTCTTCATTGAAATTAGGAATAATAACAGTAACTGTCATAAGAAATTTTTTATGTTAATTACTTTAACTACAACCTAGAGAATTACCACAGTTAAGACATTTGTAGCATGAGCCATTTCTAATGGTTATATGACCACAGTCGGGACAAGCAGGTGCATCTCCCATCATATCTCCGAGAACCTCTTGTACAGTGGCAACTGAATTTTCAGCTTGTTCAACAGCTACAGGTTCTGCTGGCTGCACAGGTGTTGTTGGCTGTGCTTTCTCTTCAACAGCTACAGGTTCTGCTGGCTGCACAGGTGTTGTTGGCTGTGCTTTCTCTTCAACAGCTACAGGTTCTGCTGGCTGCTTGTCTTTTGGTGGAACCTGAACAATATCTGTTCTATCTAAATACTCAAGACCAAGCGCCCTAAAAACATAGTCTATGATTGAGTTACTCATTTTGATGTTTTCATGTCCTTCAACCATACCTCTTGGTTCAAACGTTTGGAAAGTAAATGTATCTACAAACTCTTCTAGTGGAACTCCGTACTGAAGTCCTTTTGAAACAGCTATGGCAAAGCATCCAAGCACTCC
>Ga0163111_10000143_pt1 | contig 41746 bp, 27 predicted proteins | sample CRUFie1St18metaG_FD_109645 | JGI IMG/M metagenome (GOLD analysis project Ga0163111, IMG submission 109645) | Marine microbial communities from the Costa Rica Dome - CRUD Field 142mm St18 metaG | ecosystem: Environmental > Aquatic > Marine > Oceanic > Photic zone | place: Costa Rica: the Eastern...
CATAATGTTTAAAAGGTGGAAAATTACATTTTGCGTGATGATCAGCTACCGTTTTTGGTTTGCTTTTGCGTCCTGGCTCCAATGGCACATGATCAAATGTCATTACACGAATAATTAATTCTTCTTCTGGTATAGTACTTGGATCTATTTTATAAGTTGTTTGTTTTGGTTTTTGACTAGGCTTTCGATTAGGATGTGCATGCCATTCCCAATAAGCCTCTTCATATGCTATTGCACTAAGTTGTGCCGCCCTATTTTCTTTCGCTAGCTGAATTGTTTCTGGTAATTGAATGTCCTCTACACTTTCAACTATAGTATCAAATCGGTCATATTCTTCTGATAAACTGTAACAGTACGTTAATTTACTTTTGTGTATTTCTTTTAACATATCTTTGTTATTGAGATAGTTTTGTTTCCTCATTAAATGTTTCCTTACTTTGTTTTAATTATACTACCTGAGATAGAGCTTGTCAATAACTACACAGTTATTTCTACTATAAATACAAGTGTAGGAGACTTTGATGAGATATGCACAACTAAATGAAGACATAGCTTCTGATATTGCTGTTTTTTATGGCGGCAGATTTCAGCCTATGCACAAAGGTCATCATAAGGTCTATATGGATCTAGTGGAACAGTTTGGTTCCTCTAACGTATTTATCGCTACTACAGTTAGCAAGACTGCTACTCCAGAACGTGATCCATTTAGCTTTGATGAGAAGAAACAAATTATGAATGGTATGTTTGGAATACCAGAAAAACAAATTGTGCAAACACAACCCTACAGACCCGATGTAAGCATGACAGGTAAAGATCCTGCAAACACTGCGGTAGTGCTGGTGTTTAGTGCTAAAGATGCAGGTAGACTAAAACGCGGGGGATTTTTAAGAGATTATGTACCGGGTGCTGAAATGGTACCTAGTGACCAAGGAGCATATATCCTTGAGGTAGGAATACAAGAAGGTGGCATGAGTGCTACTGATTTTAGAACAGTAATGAAAAACGACAGTTTAGATGACAATCAAAAGATGATGAAGTTCAGAGAATTTTTTGGTACAATTAATGCTGATGTGTTTAATTTTGTAAAGGATAAACTAAATGCCAGTGCTAGCTGAAAATAGAGCAAAACTACAACTTAAACCTGGCGCACCAGGTCTTTATTTTGCTGGCCCTGCAAGGCCGTTGCTAGAACACAGAGGTATATTATTTCCGTATCAACCAGATATCACTTATCAACAAAGTGTTGCATATAGTCCTTATGATATGGTACACACAAATTATACATTTAATGCTTATAGGAATACACCTAGTCCAAGTATACAAATGAACGCACAATTTGCTAGTGTAACAGAAGAAGAAGGTGCTTACACATTAGGAGTTATACACTTTCTAAGAAGTATAACTAAAATGTTTAGTGGATTAAATCAAAGTTTTCCAACAGCAGGTACTCCGCCTCCTGTATTAGAATTTAGTGCTTTTGGAACAGAACAGTTTTACAAAATTCCAGTTGTAGTTACTGCTTTCTCTGTTAACTTTGATAGTAATGTTGATCTTAAATTGTTTAAAGGAGGACAACAGCTTCCAGTTATGCAAAACATGTTTATCGACTTGTCGGTACAACAAAATCCTGATAGACAAAAAAGAAAATTCACAACTAATGCTTTTATCGGAGGGCAAGCATATAAGGATGGATTTATTTAATGGCAGTATCTTATAACAATTCTAGTAATTATTCAAACACTGGTCTTAATCGAAGAAACTTAGACTTATATAATCCTAAGATTAGTGCTGATAATTTAGATGAGGAAACACTTACAATTATCGTACAAAATAAATTTGACAAACGTCCTGACCTACTAGCATTTGAATTGTATGGTAGTGCAAGACTTTGGTGGGTGTTTACACACTATAATAGAGATAAATTAAAAGATCCAATATTTGATTTTAAGGCGGGTATAAAGATAGTAGTTCCAAAGACCTATCGAGTAACGGGATCTAGCTAATGGCTAAACAAAACATCTATCAAGATAATATTCTTAACCAGTATGACAACTACACTTATAACTGGGCCATTCACATGGTTAATCCTATTAATGCTCATAGGTTTGAAAAAAACATTAGTCAAGGAAATGTTAAAACTATTGCTCATAGCGGTGTAGAATCTGAGATTAATATTGAGAGCATTGAGCATATACTGAGTACTGCATTTAAAAAGAATCAAGATAGAAGTAGTTTTGCTAATATGTTTGGTGTCACAATGACGGAACCAGGCGGAGCAACACTTTTTACTAGGATTGTTAAAGCCGCACAAGATTTAGATATTGAAAATCATTTGCAAGCATGTTATCTATTAGAATTAAAGTTCTTAGCATATGATCAAATCGGTCAACCGGTGGTGTGTGATGTTGGTCCATATTACTATATGTGTACTCTAGTAAATTTAACTTTTAACTATAATGACGGATCAACAACGTATACTGGTGACTTCTTAGAAACACATCAAGACGCATACAAAACACAAACACTGCACGTTAAACAAGAAATTCCCAATCTAACAGCAAGTACATTTGGAGAGTTTTTAACTGCCTTAGAAAAAGAAATAAATGTACAAGAACAAAGGTCTACTTTTGCAAGTCCTAGTAAAGATATATTTGATGATTACAAATTAGGGTGTTTAGAAACAGAATGGTTAGACCTTCCGTTTGGCGCAACTGGCGCAGGAGGCGATACTTCTTTAAGTAGTGTAAGCGTTAAAGGAAATGGCACACTTACATTTAACATTAAACCAGGTACTAGTGTTAGTGACGCAATGGTTGTGGCATTATTACAAACTGATCATTTTAGAAAACTTCCTACAGCCGGAGGTGGGTTTCACAAAGATCATCCAGATGATGCAGAAGCAAAACCAAAAACTTTTGGAGAACTTAGTCAATGGTTTATATTTGATAATGAAGTACTGTATGGTCTGTATGATAAAACAGCAAAAAGATATTCTAAACAAATAACCTACAATCTTCATAAATTTTTAGTGCCTGAATTAAATCATGATGCTCTTAGTTACCAAGCAATGATATCGGACTTGGGAGTGCAAAAAGAAAGACTTAAAAAAATTGTAGAAAACGGACTATTAAGAAAACGTTTTGATTTTACATACACTGGATTGAACACAGAAGTACTAGGATTAGATGTCACACTGAACAATACATATTACAGTATGCAAGCAATAAACAGTGGTAGGTTAAGTAACAGAGCAAAAGCGGTAGCTGGTGCTAGTGGATCCACAGACGAACTAAACCAAACACAAACAGAATACGAAACTATAAAAAAACAAATTGATGCTAACAAAGCTAAAATTGCTAAACTTAAAAAACAAGCGGCACAAATAAGATCCGATCGAGACTCAGGAAATGTTCCTGATAGAATCATCGGTGTAGAAGCAGAGATAGCCGCTCGAGAAGCTGAACAAAGTGCTCAAGCACTTGAGCAAGAGAATATTCGATTAGAAAAAGAATTAAGTAAAGCATTTGACGAGTCTAAAAAAGTAATTGATAGGCTCAAAGAACAAGCAGGTTTAAGGTCAATACAACCTGTTAATAAAAGATATATAACACAAAGTGAACTAACAGGACAAGCTGTAAAAAAAGATAGAGATCAAGAATTGCCTGTAAGTTATCTGCCAATGCCAATTAGCAGTAAAGCTAATGCTGGACCAGACACAGGCGATACAGCAGGCGCGGTGCTTTTAGGTGCAGTTGAACTAAATTTAAATTCACTAGGTGATTTAATTCAGCAACAAATACAAATACGAGGTGACCCGTACTGGTTAGGAAAACCCAAAGGAGCTCATACTGTACTCAACGAAGTCAATGATGTAACCGGAAGAGCAGGTGCTAACTATACGCAAGGCGGATGTATGTATTTTTTAAATATGAACTTTCCGACTTACCCAGATCAATTTACTGGATTAATGAATATTCCAGAAGCTAACTTTGGTATAATTGGACTGTACCGTGTTTATAGAGTTGTAGCAAGATACCAAGACGGTAGATTTGATATGACTATAGAATCATACAGAGATATGAATTCAAACACTGGTTTAATTTGGGAAGAAATATCAACTGGCAGAATTGACGCAAACAGAGTAAGACAGGAAGAAGAATTCAAACAGCAACAACCAGATGATATTGACGATGCATTTGATCCGCCAGTCCAGCCCGGAGACGAATTAGGAACTGTTACAGACGGGACAGGTAATGGTACTGTTACAGAAGATCAACCAAATGTAGCAGGTGTTAGAACACAACTTATTGCAAGTGACTTAAAGCAAATACTAACCAAAGCTGGACAAGAGAGTGGACTTAATGTTAGAGTTGTAAGTGGCGGACAGCCAGCTAAAGGCACTAGTACTGATAGAGTAGGAAGTACTAGACACGACAACGGTCATGCGGCTGATATCGAACTAACTGGAGCAGATGGCAGAGTACTAAGTTTAGACAATCCAGCTGATGTTCCATTGATACAAAATTTTATTATAGAAGCAAAAAATGCAGGTGCTACTGGTATTGGTGCTGGAAATGGATACATGGGCAATAACAGAATACATGTTGATAATGCGGCACAGTATGGTCAAGCACCAGGCGGTACTAGTTATTGGGGTGGCACACCTGACAATCAAGGTAACATTAGAGCTAAAAATGCACCACAATGGCTTAAAACAATTATGACAGGATAACAATATGCAATATATGGGTAAAAATCAAACAAGCGGCGGCGTACCTGGTATGTACGATAAATCAATGAACGTAGGCGGAATACACAAACAAACAGGACTATTTCTAGCCAAAGTAATGAATATTGTTGATGATAGATATGAAGGATATTTGTATGTTGAAATTATAGGACATGAATATTTGGGTGACTTCAGTGATGGAGCCGCTTCACAACAAGAATATGTTCGTGTTAGAAGATCAAGTCCATACGGAGGACACTATCAATCTGAAGGTCATACTAGATCATATGGTATGAGCAGTCATCCTCCTGCACCTGGTACAGAAGTATTAGTAGCATTTGTACATAATAGTGATGTGGGAATATTAATTGGTGTTCTTCCTGACACTACTCGTAATTCAGCTATTCCGTCAAACCCAGCAGGATTTATGGAAGATGAAAAAGATACACCCGGGCATTGTTTTGATCCAAGCCCGCTTAAAGATCCAGGCAAAAATGAAAGACCTGCAAATCCTGAGCAAAGTTTCGTTAATGAACAAGGTATACCATTGGATACAATTAGAGGGTTGAGTAGTAGCAGTCAAAGAAGAGAATCGCCTACTAATGTCTTTGGATTCAACACACCAGGCGGACATCAATTTATTATGGATGATGGCACACGAGCTAATGATGATAAGTGTCTAGCTCCTGATAAAAATAGAAAACCAGGATTAAGTAACTTAACAAGAATGCGAAGCGGAAAAGGCGCACAACTGTTAATGCACGATGGAGCAGAGATAGTTTATCTTACTAATCATAGAGGTAGTTGTTGGATACAACTTAATGGCAACGGAAACTTAGATATCTATACAGACAATGATATTAGTATGCACACTAAAACAAATTTTAACTTACATGTTGATGGAGATTTTAACTTAGATGCAGATACAATCAATATGAAAGCTAGAGGTACAAAAGGTACAACTATTGAAAATTTAACAGGTGAGTTTAATTTACATGCAAACAAAGATATCAAATTAACAACGGATCTCAATGGCAATATAAAATGTGCTGGTAATATGAGAGTTACAGCGGCATTAATTGATTTGAATGGTCCTGAAGCTACAGCGGCAACAAAAATTGAAGACAAGAATTTAACTACTAATAGAGATGTTAAAACTAGTATTAGTGATAGAGTTCCAGAGCATGAACCTTGGGGCGGGCATGTTGAACCACAAGAATTTTTACCTTGTGTTGCTAGCCCAAACATTGACCTATCAGCAATTGATATTGATATGAGTAAAATTAAAAATACTTCAACTCAGCCCAGCAGGACTGCAGAAACTGATAATAGGATAGCTGATGACGGATTTATTGCTCAGCCAGGTGCAGAAAATTTTATTACGGACACTCAAAGTTTCTCTATTGGACAAAATTATTTGAAAAATCCAAGAGCATATAGCCAAGCTGATTTAGAAAGCGTTGAATCTTTACGTGGCTTCAATGAATCACTTGGAGGTGGAGGAGCTCAAGCTGAACTTACTCAAGGGGAAAGAGCATACGCACTCGAAAAAGGATATATAAAAAATAGTCAAACAAAATTACCTGGAAGGCGCGGGCCAAGATGACAACTACTATAGATAGAAAATTTCAAACAGTATGGACTGATTATATTGTAAAAGATACAACAGCTTATACAACTGATATTGATATAACCAAATTAACAGCAAGTGAAAATGCTATAAATTTAGCACTACATTTCTTTAGCGGATATAGTGGATTTGATCAAACTGCATACGGAGAAGGCAATTTCTCAGAAGGCTTAACCGAACAACAATCATACGACAATTGGCTTACAGTCTTTAATAAACAACAGACTATTGTTAAGAAACAAATTACACAAAATAGTATTGAATCGCCAGCAGTTATACCTGCAATACCACAATCTGTATATGATGGACTAGTATTACATCATTGGGCAACAGGAAGAGTTTTTACTGTTGAAGCAGTCGAAGCTACATACGAACTATTACCAGTTTTAAAATCTAAAGATTATGATACTATTGCAAGTATGATGATGCGTGGTTCTAGAAATCGAAATCTTTGTATTAAATCTGCTACAGTTTTAAGATTAGCAGACTATGGATCTATTAAATCTAGGTCACTGTCTAGAACAAACGGAATACATCAAATGCGTTCTTTCAATGAAAGAGATGCATTAAATGATGAACAATTACGCAGAGCTAGATTTGCATACTATGCCGAGACAGGAAGTTTTTTACCTTTTACTCCTGAGAGTATACAGCGTAATATTGTTAAAGAATACAACAAGACACTAATAACTAAAAATTTTACATTTGATGGAACTAATACATTTACATTAGAAAAACCAGCTAGTATGACACCTGTAGAAAAGCTATCGGTTACTATAAATGGAGATATCCAACAGCATTTTTATGACTTTACAATAGTAGATGATTTACTTACAATTACTAAATCTATGAACACAGGTGATATTATTGCAACTACCATTAAAATATAAACTCAGCAGTTAATTTTGCAATAAATACTTGTATGGTAACGTATATAGGATATAGCACAGTAGGCACGACATACGGCAGTAAAACACTGACTGATGTTGATATTGCTCGAAGAGATTTACTAAATCATTTTTACACTAGAAGAGGCGAACGTGTACAAAATCCTACATTTGGAAGTATACTTCCGGACTTAGTATTTGAACCGTTAGATGCTCAAACAGAACAACTAGCAAAAGATGATGTAGATGCAATAGTAAACAATGACCCACGATGGAAACCATTGGAAACGCTATTATCAAAGCCCGATGATCATACATTGGACATTACAGTAAGGCTTGAATATATCGATACAGGAACAGCAGAAGAATTGTTTCTAAATTTTATAGGTGAAGAATAATGGCACAAGGCGCAAGACAGAGTAGTTTATTTGCCGCAGAAGACTTTAGCGTAGCATACGAAAGTTTTAGCGAAGCAAACTTTCAAGCATATGATTTTGAAACCATAAGAAATGCTATGGTTGATTATATAAGCACAAACTATCCAGAAAACTTTAATGACTATATCAATAGTAGTGAATTTATAGCACTATTAGAACTATTGGCATTTTTAGGACACAATCTAGCATTTAGAGCAGATCTAGCTAGTAGAGAAAATTATCTAAGTACAGCAGAACGAAGAGATAGCGCCTTGCGTATTGCTGAGTTTTTAGGATACAAACCAACTAGAAATGTTGTTGCAAACGGATATTTAAAAATTGACAGTGTAAAAACTGACGAAGCTGTGTTTGACACAAATGGCAATAGTCTAGCTAATAGTACTGTACAGTTTGAAGACTTAACTGATACTAACAGCTATCAAAACTTTTTAGCTATTATGAATTCAATATTCCAATCTAGTAGCCAGTTTGGTTCACCTTATAGTAGTTTTAACACTACTGGTATTACCAACGAAATTTACAGAACAAATAGTACAGCTAATACAGCTGAAAGAAACTTTTCAAACAAAGTTAATGGGTCATCATCTAGTTTTAGTTTTTACAGTCCAGAATTCAATAATACTACACAAACCCTAGTAGAAAAAACTCCAGATCCTTATGCAGTGGTTGACTTATTGTATAAAAATGATAGTAGTGGTAATAGTAGTCCAGATACTGGTTTCTTTATAGGATTTAAACAAGGTCAACTAGAACACAAAGATTTTCAAATTACAGAAGGACTTCCTAATTTAGTATTGGATATTAATGCTGATAATGTTGCAAATGGAAATGTATGGGTACAAACAATAGACGAAGTAGGTCAAATTCAAAAAAATTGGACACAAGTAGATAGACTGTTTGGAAACGGAACATTGTTTAACGCAAAGAACAATGCTATCAGAGATATTTTTAGTGTTGCAAGCAGAGAGAATGATCAAATTAGTGTTGTATTTGCTGATGGTAACTTTGGAAATATACCACGTGGCATTATTAGAGTATGGTATAGAACTGGACTTAATCAAACATATAGTCTAACTCCAGACAGTTTTAACAGTACTAGTTTTACACTTAGATATATTGGTGCAAACGGAAATACATTCAATGCAATGTTCAATGCAAGTTTAAAAACTAATGTTACAAATGCAAGTGTTAGAGAAAGTGTTGCTAGTATCAAAGCCAACGCTCCTCGATTCTTTGCTACGCAAGATAGAATGGTAACAGCAGAAGATTACAGTATTTTTCCTGTTACAGTAAGCGAAAACATTCGTAAAATTAAAAGTATTAATAGAGTACATAGTGGTCATAGTAGATTCCGTGACATATATGATCCAACTGCGACTTATGCAGATGCAATACAATATACAGATGATGCTTACATTTACGAAAATAATGTAACAACTAGAAGTGTAATTAATTTACCTACTAACCTGTCAGGAGCAAGTGTATTCAATAAATTTATTAAACCAATGCTAGCTAATCCAGAAGTTAGTAACTTTTATTACAATAGACATGGTTATAGTACTACAACACACAATGCACAAACAGATTTTACAGATACTACAAATGGTATAAAATATTTGGGTACATCAGATGCAGATACATTCCGTTGGACACAAGTGACAAAAGGTGCTAATGCTTGTAGTGGATATTTTACATTGAATTCAAATGTACAACGAACAGGACTAACAGCAACCAATAGTTTGAAAAAAGCAGAACTAAACGGATTAGTAGAATTTATTAGCAGTCCTTACAAAGAAGGATATATTAGTATAGCTACTGTTACCAATGGCGGTAGTGGATATACCAGTACACCAACAGTAACAATTACTGGAAAAGGCACAGGAGCCACAGCAACATGTACAGTAGCTAATGGTTCAGTTACTAGTGTTGCAATTATTAACAGCGGTAGTGGGTATGATCAAAGTACAAACATATCATTTGCTAGTGGCGGAGGCAGTGGTGCAAGTGCAAGAGCTACAATCGTTGACGCAGATATTCAATGGGTTAAAGTTGATAGAATTTATAAAAATGGACTAGGCGAGGATGACAGTACAGGTACACCAACTGGTATTGATAATACAGGAAAAGGTGCTGTAGTTATTAATGGTATTATTCCTACAGGAGCAAGAGTTAAGCGTATTGTTCCTAAGATTGCAACAGACTTAACAGCTACAACTAGACAAAATGTTATTGATAAAATTGACAGCAGAAATAGTTTTGCTTTAAGATATAATGCTCAAAGCCAACAGTGGATAATTATTGATAGTTCAAACTTGCCTGCAAATACTCTAGCACTTAATGATCCATCGAACTGGAATAGAAAATTTGAAGGTGACGGATCTAGCACAGGATTAGATAACAGTTGGGTCTTGCGTTTTAATTATAGTGCAACTGAGTGGGAGATGCTAGCAAGGAAAACACAGTTTGTAATTGGTAGTCCTCAGAAACTTAAATTTACAAACTTAAACTTTAATAGTTCGTTTAGTAGCGAAACACAAAAACCGCTCAGAGATAACATTAAAATATTAAAAATTAATCCTAAAAGTAAAACGGATCCAGACCCAATGGGCAGAGAATATAAGTTCAATGCATTTGGAACATTTACATATGCAGACGGATATACAGATCCGCACAATATAAGAGTAAGTCTAGCTGACCCTGATAATGACGGATACCCAAATAATCCTGAAGCATTTAACAAAATACTTGCAAATCAAACTATAAATTTAGGTAAAACTTCAGTTGACGGATATGATTATACTGTAATTGACAACACTAACGGAACTACCCAAGTAAATGGAGCTTGTGATTTACATGTTCAGTATAACAGAATTGCTGACATTAATCAAGTGATTGATCCAAGTACTACAAACATTATCGACACTTATGTATTGTTAAACAGTTACAATACACAGTTCAGAACATGGGCACAATATGATGGAAGAATTGAAACTAAACCTAATAGTCCAACTGTTAGTGAATTAGGAGAGTTGTTCAGTAATCTAAACGAAAAGAAAAGTATAAGCGATCAAGTTATATACAGACCTGTCAAGTACAAAATACTGTTTGGAGATTTAGCTAGTGGAGAACTTCAAGCTAGATTTAATGTAACAAAAACTGTAAACAGTACACTTAGCGATACAGAAATTAAACAAAGGGTTATCAATCTAATTAATTCTTACTTTAGTATTGACAACTGGGACTTTGGTGAAGAGTTTTACTTTACTGAAATGGCGGCTTTTATTCATAATAATATGATAGGAGAGATAAGCCAGATAACAATTAGTCCAGTTAGTACTTCGGAAGATAGTACTGCACTATTTGAGATAACTAGTGATAGTGATGAATTATTTTTACCTATATTGACAAGTTCGAATATTGTTGTTACTAAAACAATAGCTGGAAACAGTACTACAATTTCACAAAATACTGGAGTTAGTATTCAATGAGTGAACGCCAAGCAAAACCAATTGTAACACCGTTATCTACTAGACCAGGAGAATCTATTGAACACACTGGTTCTAGAGAAGTTACCAAGTTACTTCCGAGTATTTTACAAACTACAGTAAACAAACAGTTCTTTGATAGCACATTTGAACAGTTAATGTCAACTGGTAATTTACAACCAATTAAAAATATTGTTGGTAAGCAAACTGCTAATAGAGATATAACTGACAATTATCTAATAGATAATAGAAGCAACGATCCATATCAGTTTGCTCAAGGATTTGTTAATAGGAACGAAGATAAAACTGTTAGCGGAACACTAGCATATGATGATTTACTGAGATCCTTAAAATACAATGAAGTTGAAACCAACAATCATAATAGAGTTTTAAGCGAACTTGGATATACATTAGACTTACCTATCAACTATGATATGTTTGTAAACCACCAAAAGTATTTTTGGCTAGTAGATGTTATGCCACCGTGTGCTATTAAAGGTAAACCAAATTTTAACATTAATATCGATGACGCAATAGGCGAAACAACATACACATACACAAATCTTTTTGATGGAAAAGACTTGACATTGCAAGACGGAATGCGTATAGTATTCTCTCCAACAGATATTACAAGAAGAATTCAGACAGTAGTAGGCAATACTACTTTTACAGCCGGCATGGCAAATGGTGCAGTAAGAACAAAAGTATTTTTAGATAATGTACTACTAGCACCGTCAACTTATTCATACAACAACACAACTGGTGTTGTAACATTAAACACAGCACCAGCACTACAACAAGAAGTAGAGATACACACATACTATGCAACAAGTAACAGTGGAACAAATAATATTGATGAAATCTACATTGTAGATAATGTAGGTCAACCCGGCGGTATTAAATTTACAAAACAATTTGATGCTGGAATTGCCGCAGGACAATACGGAAAAAGACAATGGGTAAATGTTACAGTTTACAATAATCAAGAACCTAGCGGATTTGATGCAGATGATGGTAGTTTTGATTTTAGACCCTATGACCTCAGAGAACATAGATTAACAACAAGAGATTATCTTGTTGAACAAAGATGTAGCACAGATCAAAGTGCATGGGCAAGAAGCAACTTGTGGATACACGAAGATGCGGCTCAAGCTATGCTTACATTTAGTGGATTAGATAGTTCTATATACTTGTTAGACAAGTATAGAGGTGTAAGACCTATCATTGAATTTAAAGAAAATATTGAAAAATACAACACTGGTATTAGACACCTAGCAAATATTGACCATGCATTAGAGAGCACCGAAGACCCAGCACAAACTATTGTTGGTAAAACAAGTTATAGTGTAACAGTTAGTGGAATAACAACTGAATGGAGTAATGTAAAAGGTGCAATCAAAAAAGACAAAGTAAGAGTTACAAACGGCACAGCTCCAAATCAAGTTATTACATATTGGGAATGTATACAGAATCACGCAACACCAATTAATCCACAAGATTCAACAAACCGAGACGTTTGGCAACAAATTGTTCCTGTCGAGTTAGAAAATGACGATCTAATTATATTTTTTGAAAGTGCAAATGTCGCATACAAGAATAAAATCTTTAGAGTAGGAGGAGTGCAAAGTAGTATTACACTTACAGAAGTTTACAACGGCGACGGATCCAATGGTGCTACAGCGTTAGTATCGGGAGACAAAATTGTTATCCTCAATGGCTTTAATACACTAGACATTTCAAATATTGCTAATACTGAAAACGGTGAAAAGGATGATCCGTTCAGTGGCGCAGAGATATATTGGAATGGAACAGCATGGGTATACGGACAGCAGAAAGAACACAGAAGTGCAGGAATACTGCATGAACTTTATGATGTTGACTTAATTAAATTAGACGATGCAACAACTTATCCAACCAGTGATTATGTTGGCGGGTATATTTTTAATTTTACACACAGTACAACTAATAAATTTGATGATGCACTGGGGTTTAAACCTGAGTATGTAGACTATGGAAACAATCCTGGTTTAAACTTTGAAGTAGGATTGCTACATACTAGGTTTAATTATACGGAGCAGAGTCCAGACTTTCAAAAGAATTTAACTATAGAAATTACTGGAAACTATTACTATAAAAATTTAAACAACAATAGATATTACAATGGTTGGTCTACTGTTAGAGATGGTCAGCCTGTAAGTAGAGTAATTAACAAGACAGTTACAGATGCAACTGTTCCGTTAAAGTTTGATGTCGGGCATAATAATTTTGATAAAGACAGATATTTTAGAATGTTTAAAGAAAATGACTTGCTGGCAGTACAAAGTAATGATGTGATTGATACAAGTAGAGTTAATAGATTAAACGGAAAACTACCTAATTTATACTTGAATACAAATACAACTTACTTTATTCGTACTCAGTTTCCACAAGCTGAATTAGAATTTGTGGACATGGACGGAACAACATTAAGTAGTGGTATTACAAGAACGGCAGGTGTAAGAGATGATTTTGATCTTGTCATAGCAAGTCCAACTATTAAAAGTTTTAAATATAGACTAGCGGCAAGTCCTAATAACTTTGGTGTTGTGTATTTGCATACAAGCACACAAGATACAAATATTAAGGTTACTAAAAACGGTGTTGATTTCACAAATTATATTTTGAATGGAAACATATTAGAAGTCAACAGCGGTCTTAGAAAAGACGACCATTATCAAGTTTCGGTGTTTACTACTGCAAAGTATAGTGATACTGCTGAAGGTAATTTTGAAGTAGTAGATGTACATAAATTTAATCCACAAAATTTAACATTCGATAAAGTCAGCTACGGAGATTTATTATTACATCTAAAATCTCAGATGACACAAATTCCAACGTTTACAGGCGAATGGGCTGGATTTAATAACTATAGAAATATTCCACATGATCATACCTTTGGTGGCATAATTAGACAACAACCTTATTCAACTGAACTTCTTAATCAGTTGTTTACAGAGAACGACACAGATCCAATCAGTAGTTTACAGTACAGTAGTAACAGTTATAAAAACTTTATTCGATCTTTCAAAACAAAAATTAGACAACTAAATGAAAGTGTTGATATTACAGAGCCTGTTTATTCACTAGTTGATAAAACTTTAGAAGCAATAAACATTGGCAAAAACAAAACAAGTGCATTTGCTAGAAGTCAAATGGCAATGTACAGAGATTATGAAGAAGCTAATTTTAGTTGGGTATTAAATCAAACTCCAACATTTGACTTACCATTTACTGTGAACGAATATGATGATACTTTTAATCACACACAAGCATGGATACAAATTCCAGATCCTGCAGGCAATCACACATGGAGAGCATTAAAGTATCCAGAAGAATATACGTTTAATAACTATCAAATTACAATTACACTTAGTGGAATTACATTTCCAGCAAGTGGTCAAAACAATTTACATTTTAGATGGTACAAAAGAGATAGTGTAAGTTTTGTACCACCAAGTAGTGTTAAATTAGGATTAACAAGACCTTTTACGCCTGAACTAAGAAGTAATTATAGTAAAGATAGTACAGGCACAGCAACAGATAGTGTTATTGTTGGACACGATGGTAGTATCCATGTACGCAACGGAACAGAACTATTTGATAGACAGGTAGTAGGATTTGATCCAGTTGATGCAGGTCTATGGGACTTAGAGTTGCGTATATCTAATAATTTAGGTGTAGAATTAACATCGGTTGTTAATTCAAAGCAGTATTGGCCCAATGCAAGTAGAAATACTCCTTACACTTGGGCCGACTTTCAAGATTCGATTAAAAGCGAATACAATAAATGGAAAACAGAAAACAACGTAACCAATTTTAATTCTTCTACTTACTACAGCGGAACTGATAAGTTTACTTGGAACTATAGCAGTGTCACTCCAAATATTGGTGGTTGGAGAGGATTATATCGTTACTTCTTTAACACTGACAAACCACATACTGATCCGTGGGAGATGATGGGTTACAACGAAAAACCAACTTGGTGGGACACATATTATAGTTGGACAGATGCGGCGAAACGCACAGCATTGATTACAGCATTAAAATATGGTAATATCAGTAATCCTGGACTAGCAAGTAATCTACAAGTATATGATTTAGATTATAGTTACCCTTCATACGACTGGGCAACAAATACATTGGTCACATTACTTGGAGTATTAAATGATCCAGTAACAGCAAGTGTAGTGCAAACACCGTCACTAGCAGAAAGACAAAAAGATTTTGTATATGGCGATTGGGGTCCGGTAGAAGAACAATGGCGCAGAAGTAGTGAATTTAAATTTGCATCAGCTTTGGCATTGCTACGAACAAGACCTTTAATTGGCACTAACTTATATTTTAAAACTAATAAGAGAAACAATGTAAGTACCTTAGGATATGATAATCCACAAATACGTGACATAGATAAAAGAAAGCTAACAAGCTGGAGTAACATTGAACTTAGCGACGGTAAAATTATTGGCGCTATTATTGAAAGTGTTAAAATTAAAGATGCAGGCAGTGGTTATACCACTACACCAACTGTAACAGTTTTTGATAATTTTGGATCGGGTGCTGAAGTTAAAGTTAGTATCAAAGATGGAAAACTAATTGCCGCTAGAATTACAAAGCAAGGACAAGAATATTTTAATAAACCTAGATTAGTTTTAAGCAGTGGAAATGGCATACTAGAAGCTATTATTGAAAAAGATACTCGACGTTACTTTAGTGGATTTAGTAACAGTATTACATCATATGCTTTGTTGAGTGGAACAACAACTGATGTAATACTACAAAGATTTAAAAATATGACATTCAACCCTATTGTTAAAGCAGGCGGATTTGTAAACAACAATCAAAACTTTATATTAGAAAGTAGCCAAGACAAAGGCAGAGTGTTTGTACCGGAAGAAAATTTTAGCACACACTTGTATGTTAACAAACCTGACGTTGAATTTTTCTTTGGAGGTATTATAATTAACAAAACAGCTAATGGTTATACTATCAATGGCTACGACAATAGCTTAGGATTATTTAGATATAACGCACCAGCAACTAACGGACCTAGTGCTAAAGTAACATTCAGCGGAACACTACAAGTAGATGTTAGAAGATACACCAACTTTGAAAATACTATTAGTGAACTAGACTATAACACAGAACTAAGATCAATACAAGAAGTTTATGACTTTATTCAAGGATACGGACATTACTTAACTAGTTTAGGGTTTACACAGTCCTGGAAGAATGCAGGCAGTAATTTTGGTAATTGGGCAACTGGTAATAGTACACAAACATTGTACTTGATTCCAGATCCAAACAAAGTAACAGTACAAGATGATAGACTAGGATACTTTGATAATTTAAACACAAGATATGATGGTGTGTATAATATTGTTAGTAACTTAGGCAAACAAATTAGTTCTAGCGATATTGCTATTAACAGAAGTTCAATGTCATTGGATGAAGAAACTGTTTTTGAAACTAAAGAAACTACAACTAATATGTTTGGTTTAAGACTTTATAAAGTACAGATGGAACATATTTTTATATTTGATAATGTAACTAACTTTGATGATGTTATAGCTTCGAGTGAAATAGGACAAATACACGAACGAATTATATGGAGAGGCAATAGAACTAAAAACTGGAATGGTAAATTGTTTACACCAGGACACATAGTTAATGGTAATAGTATATTACCAAACTTTGATAGTGTAGCTGGACAATTAGATCAATATTATGCTAGGACAAATACATTAAGCAATAAACAAATCAGTGATGTTGCTAGATTTAATAGTGGATATAATAGACCAAACTGGGCTGATACACTAGACTTAGATGATGACAGTGTGTACGAGTTTGTTAAAGGAACATACAAATACAAAGGCACTCGTTATGCACTTGATGCATTTATGAGAAACAAAGGTTTGTTTAACGGAGATGCTACAGCTGATTTAAATGAACTGTGGGCAGTTAGAATGGCTGACTTTGGAGATACTGCTAAAAGAAAGTTAACAGAGTTTCAAATTACACCTGAGTTGCTAGTGACAGATCCACAACCTATTAGATTTATAAGTGGACAAAAGTATGATGTACTAAGTGACATTGTAATTGATATTGATGATACTAGTCCTCTAAATGTTTACAATCCAGATTCTGAACAGTTTACAACCAGAGAAATAAAAACATATGACGATCAAAATCAAAACAGTATGTTTGCAAATGATTTTATAAATGCTGGCTTACCATTGTTAACTGAAACTGATTATAGAACGTTAAACAAAGAAGACTTTACATTATTTCCAACAGAAACAAAAATAGCATACGACTTTGATGGCGAATGGCAAGAATATGACAAATGGGATAGCAAGACAAGTTATAAATTAGGAGATAAAGTAATTCATCAAGGAAGAGTATGGGAGATGTTAGATCCAGACGGAGCTAGCGGATTAACTACAGCAAACAATCCTATTGAACTTACTGGAACAGTACAACTACCTATTATTCCTAGTGCAGGACAAACTTTAGTAGTTGACGGCACCACTATTAGTTTAACAAAGAGTGCAACAAGTACAACATTAAATGTAGTCACTGTTGATGGTTCCAAAGATATTAGAACCAATAATGTAGTAGCACATGATACTACATTGATACTAGGACAAACAAGTGCATTAGCTTCAACAATAACATTTAATAATAGTGTTGTTACTACAGTGTTTAATGACATTGTAAAAACTGGTACTACTGTAAACCCAATTATACAAGGCAGTGCAACAGCTACTTTGATCATTGAAGGAACAACAGTTAACTTTAATGAACAACAAACTGGTACTACAAACATTACAGCTCAACAAGCGTATGAGAATACATTCAACAGTAGTAGCTGGATACAAAATGGCGGTACTGTATCAAGTACAGCAACAACTAGAATTAGTAGAATTGAAAGTTTAAGATCAGCATACATTGCGGCTAATAGTGCGGCGGCATGGACAACATGGATAACAACTTACTATGCAAATAACGCAGGATTAAATATTTCTCATTTGATAACACTAGTAGCATTAGGTGGTTCTACAGCAACAGCGGCACAACAATTTTTAGACCAAGATGTAATTCTTATAAACAACATGTTAGGTACAAGTTTTGTAGGCACACAAGTTGCTAGTGGTGCTCAAGTAATTAGTCCTGCTCAAATAGCAACCTGCCAAGGTCAAATGAATTTAGGAACATTTACAGATGATATTGCAACATATCTAAAATCTAGTGCTAATGCTACAACTACATTTGCGGTAACCACAGTGGTTGCACAGCAATCTGCTACTGGATTTAAACCTTACAGTTTAACTGATATCGTTAACAGAATTAATGCCGCAGGTATTAGTAATATTACAGCTGGAGCAAATGCAAGTAGTCAATTAACAATTACAAAAACAACTAGTACGCCTTCAGTTGCATTTAACTTAACAATCAGTGTTGGTACAATGAATGGTACTGTGGGATTCAACAGTGCTCAAGAAACAATACAGTCGCAAGGTACAAATACAGTCACTACACCTAACTTAACTCAACAGCAGATAGTAGATCAAATTAATAATGCTAATGTTACAGGCATTAGTGCAAGTGTATTAGGAAACGTATTAAGACTACAATGTAACCTAAGTCAGTTCTTTATTGGCACTGGTACAGCTAATGCAGATATTGGGTTAACGTCAGGTGTAACACCAGCTTCTACAACTACAAGTACAACTAGTACCAGTTTAACTTTGCCTGATATATTAGAAAGTATTAATCTTGCTACAATAACAGGTGTAACGGCAGTATCTGCTAATAACAAAGTTAAACTTATAAGCACAAATTCAACACTAGTAATAGGTGCTGGAACTGCAAACTCGACTATTGGATTTACTGCACAAACTTACAGTGCTACAACAGGTAATGTTAGCAATGTATTCAATGCTATTGTTGGCAGTGACGGAAATCAAGTGTTTCAACAGATGACAAACGATCCAAACATTTTTAGTATTTGGGTTGCTGACAATAGTGAATTTGGAAATTATAATTTAGGACACGAGATTTATCAAACAATGGACTTTGGCATGTATACACATAATGCATGTGGAGGCATAGAAGATGCAGATGAAGCACAACTTGATGTAACTAGACAAAATGGCGAAACACAAGCTCATAACTTAGTAGTTGGCGATTACATTTTAATTAGAGGAAGTGACACAGTACCTAATATTGATGGTATTCATCAAGTTACTAGAGTGGACCCAAATAATGTAAGAAGATTTTATATTGACCAATATATTGAAACAGAAGGACATGCTGGTAACATTTATCCATTGAGAAAAATGAGATTTAGTACATTTGCCGCACTTGAAGCTGATAAAAACACTAAAGTAAATGGAGTTTACAAGTATAATTTTGCAGGTGTTAGACAAGACAATGCGTTGAATCCTATATTTGTTTTTGTTGACAATGACGGAAATGCTAGCAACCCTAGTAGTCAAGTTTACAAATGGGTAGGAACATGGAATGACACAAATGGTAATGTTGGCGACTGGGAAATAGTTAGAAGTGGTAATAAACAAGCAAGAAACGATTTGGTTAACAATGTTAAACTATATGATGCAGTTAAGCAAACAACTATTACTAACTTAGAAACATACGATCCAGTTAAAGGGATTATATTTGGATTTATTAAGAATGAAATTGATCATATCTTAACCAATGATGTAGCAAATTACAATTACAATTCCTTAGATGGCGAAATTGAAAATATCAACGCATGGCAAAGTAGCTATGTTGGAAAACGTTGGTGGGATTTGAGTACCGCAGTTTATTTAGACTACGAACAAGGTAGTATAGATTATATGCAAAACAACTGGGGTAGACTGTTTGATGGCGCTAGTATAGATATATACGAATGGACAAGATCTCCTGTATTACCAGAAAAGTGGAGTGAACTAGTAGACCAAGAAATTATCATTGATGGAAGAGTAGCAAGTGGTGAAGCATTTTCTACTATAATTAACAGCGAAATAGTTTACAACTGGACAGAAGAATCTTATTACAATAACAGAACAAAAAGAAACGAAACAGTGTATTACTACTGGGTCAAAAATAAAACCAACTTCAGTGGCGCTAGACAATACAATGTACTACAACTAAGTCAATTGTTAGCAGACCCCACTGGATTTAATTTAAGTTGGTGTGCTACAGCAGGTACAGATACTTTGTTATTATCAGGTATAAGCAATACAGTTACAGAAAATACAGTAGTACAGCTAGATGTTGATAGAAGATTTAACGCTTTGCCTATGCAAGATTGGCTTATGTTAGCAGAAGATGATCCTCAAAGCGTTATCCCAGAATACTTGCATATTAAAGTTAGAGATAGTTTAGCTGGATTTAATCGATTTAGTGTTACTACAACATTTACTACATGGTCAAATAGTACTTCATACACAGCTGATGCAGTGGTAAAAGAAGGTGATAATTATTACATAAGTCGAGTTGATAGTAATTTAAATAATCAACCTAGTGCGGATAGTGATATGTCGCATTGGCAACGAGTGTACGACTTTTCATTCGATAACAATACACAAATTGATGATATAACTATTCTTAGAAGTCAACCTGTGCCTAACTTAAAGTTACATAAATTTAATAGGTACGGACATCAAGTTAGACCTAGACAAAGTTTGTATAGAGAGTTAGAAGAAGCTAGACAAAACTTTGTTTATACTGTAAACTTGTTGTTAAGTGAAGTTAATGTTGTCGACGAAATAAACAACTGGGAAAATGCGTTTGCAACTACATTTGTAGAAGGTGTTATAACTTATGATATAAATGATTATATTGCACTAGTAGATTGGAAGCTAACTGAAAAAGATGCAGACGGTAATGTTACATATAAATTTCCAGAAAACACAGTACCTGATTTAGTATACAATACAAAGCAGGACTATGTTGATGCAGGCGAACCAGTAGACGGAAGTTATGTATTAATTAAAAACACACACTCAGGTGATGATATTATTCGAAGTGAAATGTATCACTTTATCAATGGTGCTGATAAACTTGTGTTTAAAGAAAAAGCAACTATAGAGCTTAGTGAAGAAGTTTGGTTACAAAGAAAGTTTGGACACGGATTTGATGTAGCAAACTTTGATGTTGTTCCCTTTGATAGTGGAAGTGAAAATGTTATTAGCAAACTGTTTGACTTATTAAGAACAGAGATTTTTATTAATCATCACAAAGTAAAATATAATAAGCTATGGTTTAAAATGTTGTTTACTGCACTACTACAAAATACAGCTGACGATTTTGCTTTTAAAACAACTTATACACGTTTAAATGTTAAGCGTCCTCTATTACTAAACAAAAAGTTTTATCAACCAACTTCAATAGAACCAGTTGAAGAATTTTTTAATAGTGTAAAACCTTTCCATACAAAACTGTTAAGCAGTATGGATAGCAACACACACGGAGAGTCAACAAACATTGAAATTGACGAAGTAAGTAGAAACACATCTATAACTATCAAATACGGAGATCACACAACAAGAACATGGGCAGGCGATACTATATTAAGTGGCGGTGGATTTTCTAGCAATGTTCCGACTGATGAAGATTATTCAATGTTTAACTTCCAGCCAGCAGACTTTGAATTTGATTATGATGGTAATATTTTTGACCAGCCAGATAAAGAAGGTTGGGGAGAAGAACTGATGCCTGTAGATTATACAGAAAATGTTAGTATATCAGTACAAACAAATCCACAAGGTACGGTTACAGCAGGTGCAACTTACAGTGTGAATCCTGAAGAAACTGGTCCTAGAGGATTAACATTTAATGACACTGGAACAAAAATGTTTGTAGTTGGTACAACAGGAGATGATGTTAATGAATATACTCTTTCCGTTGCATTTGATTTAACTTCTACAGTTACTTTTGTAGACAGTTATGCAGTTACTGAATGTCCAAATCCAACGGCAGTAAAATTTAATACCAATGGTACAAAGATGTTTGTTACTGGCGTAGGAAACAGCAATGTCCATGAATATGCACTTACAACTGGATTTGATGTATCAACTGCTGGCTTCACACAAACACTTGTTACAACTGTAGACACAGATAACTTTGGACTTGACTTTAAAGATGATGGCACTAAAATGTATATCACAGGAGATCAAAATAACAAGATATATGAATTCAATTTATCCAGTGCATTTGATATTTCATCAGCAACATTTAACCAAGATTTAAGTGTAACTGCTACAGACATAGAACCATTTGGTATAGAATGGAAACCTGATGGTACTAGACTGTTTATAGTTGGCACACGAGGAAACGGTGTAGATTTATTTAATGTAGCTACACCTTGGGATATATCAACAGCAACGCACAGTGAATTTTACTTCATAGGTGGTAATCCTTCCGGTATACATATTTCGCCTGACGGTACAAAAATGTTTATTACTGGAAATACAAGTGACCTAGTAAAATCATATACACTTTCAGTTCCATATGAATTTACAACAGGTAGTACAGCTACAGTAGATAGTAGAGCGTTCAGAATTAACATGTACGAACCACAAGGATTACAAGAAAGTGTTGCTATTGTTGATGCTTCTAAGACAACAACAACTGCTAATATCACAGCAACAGATACAACTATTCCGGTAACTGATGATACAGTATTAGATAGTGTAGATAGAGGTGACGGAGATATTGGATTAGTACCTGGAGTAGTTTGGATAGGAACTGAAAGAATAGAATACAGTGCAGTTGATACAACTAATAATCAATTGTTATTCTGTAACAGAGGAACAAGAGGAACTTCATCTCAAGCACACACAAGCGGTGCAACTGTTACTAATGCAGGACCAAGTAAACGTATACCAACAGTACAAAAATTCTCACATTATGAGAACGGATTACGTTTAGCGTACAATGACAGCGGAATAAGCCTCACAGCGGCAGGTACAAGCCCTGAACATGCGTTCATTAGAAATGCAGGGCAAGGATCGATATAAATACTTTAAATTGGAAAGAACAATGAGTTTAGAAAAGATAGAAACATCATTAATAGGGATAGAAGGTCACATTAAGATATGGGATCCAGAATCTGGCGAAGTACTAGTACGTCGACGTAATGCTATTAACTACGAAAATATGAGTATTGCGATAGCTAGTCTTTTAGCTAATGAAAGCGGCGCAACTAGCACACATCAAGTTGCTACAATGAGATTTGGAAATGGTGGAACTACTATTGACGGACTCGGCGCAGTTACATATAAAGCAACAAACACTAACACTGCTAGTGGAGCATTATATAATCAAACGTTTAGTCAAGCAGTTGATGAAACAGTAACAGGAAGTGCAGATAATGGAACAGAGTTTGCTCATACCAGTCCAAACACATTTAGTGATGTTATTACAACATGCACACTTGACTATGGTAGTGTAACTGGACAAGATCTACTAGATACAGCTACCAACATGAACGGAACATATGTGTTTGACGAACTTGCACTATATTCAGGTAACAACGATTTGTTAACCCATGTTATTTTTCATCCAGTACAAAAAAGTGCAAATAGAAAAATACAAGTAATATACACATTAAGAATTAGATCAAGTTTTGCAGACTTGTAAAAGGAAAAGACATGCCATACACAATAGATTTTAGCAATAGTGGAAAAACAGCAATAGTTGTAAATGACGGAACAATAGATACTAGCACTAGTATTGGACTAATAGGTAAAAACTTTACAAGATTTGGTGAAACAATAAACGAAAACATGTTACACCTCTTAGAAAATTTTGCTAATGCCTCAGCGCCAAATAATCCAACTGAAGGTCAACTTTGGTATGATAGTGGAAATAGTCAATTAAAAATTTATGATAACGGTGTTTGGAGCGTTATTATTAGTGGATCTGGTACAACAAAGATTGAGTTTAGAAATAGAAAAGACACAGGCGGAAACTTTCATAAAACAATAGAACATATTGTCGATGGAAGCATTGTTAGTATTACAACAGACGACACTGTAGCTTGGACACCTCATAATGATGAAAAATTAGAAGATGGTGTTACAGCATTGAGTACACAATTTGCAAGTATTCAAGCAGGCATTCAAATGAATAGCACAACAGACTATAAGTTTAGAGGTACAGCAACTACAGCAGAATACGCTGACTTGGCAGAGCGTTACGAAGCTGATGCAGAATATGAAGCTGGAACAATAGTGATATTAGGTGGAGACAAAGAAGTTACACAAACTACAGAAGCAAACGATGTTAAAGTTTTTGGAGTTGTAAGTACTGCACCAGCATTTGAAATGAATGCAAGTGCAGGTACAGATGCTACACATCCATATATTGCACTAGCAGGTAGAGTACCTTGTAAAGTAATTGGAAAAGTAGGCAAAGGTTCTAGAATTGTTTCAAGTGCTACAGCTGGTACAGGAATGGAAGCAGGAGATGATTATAGTTGGAAGTTTGTTGTAGGACGAGCTTTAGAAGAAAAAACTACCGAAGAAGCAGGTACGATAGAAGTAGTAGTTGGAGCGAAGTAAACTATGGCAAATTCACCAGGTGATATTGCAACCGCGGCACATTTTAATGCAGTAGGTTCAAAAATTAATAAAGTGTTTGGTGATATCTACGCTACAGCCGCAGTCACAGATCCAAATAGAATTAATACACACAAATACGGATGGGGATCAGGCAACGTTGCTGTCGTAATAGGAGATGACATTACTGCGGCACAGGTTCAAGGACTAGTGGCAAAAACAAATATTTCGATCAACCATACAGATCTTGTAGACAGTATAATAGTTTTTACTGTTCCAACAAATAGAACTGATATTGGACTTGGCACTCTTATAAGAGCAGAAGACCTAAATAAAATTGATGATAAATTTGCTCCAATTTTACTTAACAACAAACATTTAACTATTGATCCTACAAATGCAAGTGCAATACCTATTACACCTAGCGGAGGTCCATACAGTAGAACTACAGGCTGGCAAACTAAACTAGTAGGCGAACACAAATGGACATGGGGAAGTTATAACAAAGCAAGATATTTCTTTAATGCAGGCGGACAAGTTAGAGTTAGTTTAACTATGAGTGGCGGTAGCACAGCTGGATATTATAACTGGTCAGATGTTATCAACGAAATGGGCGTATTAAACTTTGACTGGGATACAGTTACACAAAGTACAGCAACTACACTTGGTACTAGTGAAGGTAAAGGTTTTTACGATTTAACAGACAAGTACGGAGATGGTAGCGATGGAGCCGCAACAAACGAAGGATTACTATTTCAAAGTAGTGGCGTAACGCTAGGTAGACAAATAGGCAGTTATGGTTACGGCTACGGATACGGATATGGTGGACAAGCATTTGGTTATATTACTGGAAAAGGTCTATATCCAAATTTTGCTGAAAGAGCTGTTATTGGCGGTACATATAGCAATACCATCTATGTTAGTAGTTACAGCATTTATAGTAGTTACCAGCAATTAAAATTTAGAATGTATGGCAAATATGTAGATAATGGTGCAAGTGTACAACTTAAAATTGTACTTGACGACACAGCTCATGCAAACATTATTGACGGTTCAATTACACCAACATTAAGTATATTGATGCCTGATACAATTACAAGCGGTGCTACTAGTTTAGATGTTACACCAAATCCAACATGCACAGTTATTAACTCATTTACAAGTGCAGACGATAGCTAAAAAACACTTGACAATCACAGCATAAATAAGTTATAGTAGTAGTTAACTGAAGGAGAAACTCTATGGATGAGAGACTCGAGAAAGCTCTAGACTTTGCAAATTATCGCATCACTCTAAGTAATCAAAAAAATACACTAAAGCAACGAGCTTTGGTATTACAAACTGTCCATTATAATAATGGAGTATTTCATGCTGATCCAGTTACAATAAGTTTTGTAAAAACTTTGATCGATAAAGGGAAAACATTTAGCATTATTTTAGATACTAAAGAAAATCCTATTGAGATAACTGATCTGGCTGATTTCTTAGAAGCATTACTGAGTGCTTATACTGAATCTACAAATGAATACAAAGTTCAATTGGAGAAGATTAAGAAAGCTAGAAATATCAAGACTTTAATGGACTGGTAAATGGCGGAAAAACATGAACCTCAAGGCATTTGTATGTTCGCATACAATAACCAAGAATTAGATTATATTAAATTTGCTAGTCTAGCTTCACGTTATGCCAAACACTATATGAATGGAATAAAAGTAGCCCTCATTACAGATGAAGGTACTGAAAATTGGCTGAACGAAACTAAGTCACAGCAAGAGATACAATCGTTATTTGATTATATTATAATCAACAATGTTCCGCATGAAATGAACATGCGTAAACACATGGACAGTCCATGGACAGAATTTAACGCACAATTTACTAATACAAATAAGCATAAAGTTTTTGAATTAACTCCTTTTAAAAAAACATTGCTGGTAGATACAGACTTTTTGATTATGAACGACTTTTATGAGTATCTGTTTAAAACAGATATTCCTATTGGAATGCACAGGTATGCCGAATATATCGGTGGCGAGCGTCCTTATGTAAATGAGATAACATTAAACGAAGGAGGAATCAGTCATTGGTGGAGTACAATAGTATATTTTGATCAAAGCGAACAAAGTAAAATATTCTTTGATATGTGGGCTCATGTAAAAGAGCATTGGGAGTACTACAGTTTGTTGTATCAGTTTCCCAAATCATTATTTAGAACAGATTTTTGTGTAAGTATTGCCGCACATTTGATGAATGGGTTTACAACTGAAGAATTTGTACACGACTTCCTTAATACGCCATTGTTAAACATGGATCAAAAAGATGATATTATAGGAATGAACTCACACGAAGACATTATATTCTTAAAACACAATAGGGTTGAACAATGGAAGAATATATTGGTTAGGCATACAAAGCAGAATCTACACATTATGAATAAGAGGGCATTAGACAGACATTATTTTGGTCTATTAGAAGGATTAGATAAAGCAGAGGCGATAAATGAGTAGAGGATTTATTACACTAGGTATCGACACCGATGAAGATAAAATTAAACACTGTTATACATTAGCTTGTAGTTTAAAAATAATCGAACCTACTGCTGAAATTTGTTTAGTAGTTGACAAAGGTCGATTAGATATGATAAGTGATTATTACTCACATGTTTTTGACTACATAGTTGAATTACCATACGGCAATAGTGCATACAAAGATGGTTTCCATGGTATGAATTTATGGCAACTTTATCATTGTACACCTTTTGATGAAACTATATATTTAGATTACGATACAATACTAGTTAATGTTGATTTAGATACTCTATGGGAACTAATGGCAACCAATGATATAAGTTTTCCAGGAAATGCTAATAATTATAGAGGATTTTCTGCTAATCAAAATTTAAGATTCGAATATGAAATACAGTATAAACTTCCTAAATTGTATTACAATGTAATATACTGGAAACAAAAATCTGCACTAGCTATTGAATGGTTTAAAATGGCAGATCCAGTCCTACAATACTGGAGAGATGTATACAGCAAAGTTTTTACTGATAAAAAACCGCAAGACTTTGAAAAGAATGTTTTGTGTAATCTAGTGACACATTTCTTAGATTTAGAATTAGATACAAGAATCTTCTTAAATAATCATACAGACCTACATAGATTTTCACATGGAATATTTGACGAAGATGTACCAGACCGATGGACTGAGTTTATGAATACTTGGGTAACCAATCATCAGAAGATACAAATAGAAAACTATATACTACCTAGTGGAATTATTCACTACAGCGACGAAACATTTTTAACCGATGAAGTAATGCATGTCTACAGAACCAAGTTTATTACAGACTCTAAAAAAAGAAAAAGCACCTAAAAAGTGGTGCGTCTACTATGACGATGATACTGGCGAAGTTATAACAGTCACTAATCGTGTCTTAGATGAAATAAAATCACCTCATTTTTTTACAGAAAATGATGATGCTCGAAAAATTCTTATGGGCATTATCGACCCTAAGAAATTTTCTGTGCTTGAAATTGATACTGGATTTATATTAGGAGAAAAATCAGCAGTATTGCGTATCAAAGAAGCTGAACAGTCTCTTAGTATGATTCCTGTTAATGATAAAGCCAAAGCAGATGTGAATATTATTATGTATGTCAACAGTTGGAAAATGGAAGTAAATTTTGACCAAGACACACTTTATAAGATGACTGGTAAACGCTATTTTAAACAAGCAACGATTAATCCAGAGAGAGATGGAAAATACGACAACATTACATTATACATTATTAAAGATAAAGATCCTAACTTCTTAATTAAAAAAATTGATATTGATCCCGGCGAACTTATTGAACAAGGGTACTTGCTATTTGATATGAGTGCATTTAGAAACGTTTGTGGACTTGGAGAAATGAGTATTTTAACAAAGAAAATCTTTAAGACTTATCGTGTCACAAAGAAAGCAACATTTGTTGGTGCTGATTATACAAGCAGACGTAGCCTCAGAAGAAGGCATATTGTTCCACAGATAAGTAATGAGGAAGTGTTATGTGATTTTACCATAATACCAAAAGAGCAATCGTTCAGTATGAGAAGTAATTTTAAAGATCCAACAACAGTTAAAATTTATCATGATGTTGGTTTATATGTAACAGATAAAAATGATCCTAATAGACTATTAGGAACATTGATCTTACCTAAATCAGCTGTTGGGTATAACTCCACAGTAGAAATTGAATCTGACTTAGATCTCAATAACAGTGCATTTCTATTAAAAGAAGAAAACAGAACTATAACATTTGACATAACAGAGGAATCGCCAGTATGACAATAATACCAATAACAGAATTTGACATTGTATACATTAGCTATGATGAGCCAAACGCTGAACAAAATTATGCAAATTTATTAGAAAAATGTCCGTGGGCAAAACGTAGTCATGGAGTATGGGGCAGTGATGCGGCACACAAAGCGGCGGCGGCAATGAGTGATACAGACAGATTTGTAACTGTAGACGCTGACAATATTGTCAGAGAAGACTTCTTTAATGTTGAATTGGACATGGACAGGATTAAAGATACAGATGTAATTAGTTGGGCAGGTAAAAATGCTGTAAACGGATTGGTATATGGCAATGGAGGTATCAAATGTTGGCCCGTAGATGTTGTTAACAAAATGCGTACACACGAAGCCGCACCAGAAAGTGATAAAGCCGCACAGGTTGATTTTTGTTGGAATATACAATATGTGCAAATGAATAATATCTATTGTGATGTTGCTAACAATGCTAGTCCACTACAGGCATGGAGAGCAGGTTTCCGCGAAGGTGTAAAGATGGGACTAGAAGGCGGAGACGTAGTTGATGCAAAAGATCTTAAAAAAATCTTTCACGAAAATTACAAAAGGCTATTAGTATGGATGACTGTTGGCGAAGATGTAACAAATGGTTTATGGGCAATCTATGGTGCTAGACTTGGATGTCACATGACCAATGTTGAAAGACGCAAGTGGGACTGGCGTAATGTGAGAGATTTTGATTGGTTAACTAACTTCTTTAATACAGAATTATTTCCTGAGTTTGAAGGTGGAACTGAAATGTGTGTAAACACTGGAGTAACATGGGATTGGGATAAACTTAAAAAGAAAACAGTAGAACTTGGTGTAGATCTTCGCGGTGAGCTAGATTTAGAAATTTCAGATATGGACAAAGTCGGTAGTAGATTCTTTAAAATTGTTTACAAAAATCCACACAGACTTGGTGCAATGGTTAGAGAAAACCAAGTTGATGACAGTATCGAATAAATCTACAGTACTAGTTACTGGCGGATTTGATCCTCTACACAGTGGACACATAGCATATTTTAAAGCCGCTAGAGCATTAGGCGACAAGCTAGTCGTTGGTATAAACAGTGACGATTGGCTAATGCGTAAAAAAGGAAAAGCGTTTATGCCTTTTGCAGAACGTGCGGCAATTATCAGAGAACTAGAAGTAGTAGATAAAGTAATTGGTTTCGATGATTCAGACGATACAGCAAATCAAGGAATATTTTTAGCACTATGTACCAACGCTGGTAAGCTAATATTTGCAAATGGTGGAGATAGGACTGATACAACTACACCCGAATATCGTATGTATGGAGATCATCCAGATGTAAAATTTGCATTTGGAGTAGGAGGTAATGAAAAAAAGAATTCAAGCAGTTGGATATTAGATGAATGGAAGACACAAAAGACTGAACGTGATTGGGGATACTGGCGTGTACTTGATGACAAAAACATAGTAAAAGTTAAAGAACTTGTAATTAATCCAGGATGTAGTTTAAGTGATCAAAAACATCAACATCGTTCAGAACATTGGTATATATTAGAAGGAAGAGTAACTATAGAATGCGAATACCCACCTAATAGCGACACCGAGTGGTCTAAAACTGTATTAACTCCTCATCAAACATGTATTATTGATCCAGATGTTTGGCACAAGACTACTAATATAGGCGATGCTCCTGCACACATTCTCGAAGTACAATATGGTGAAAAGTGTGTTGAAGAGGACATCATAAGACGATGACAGACACAAACAATTACGAACTTGATCCAGATCCAGAAACAGCCGCACAACTAGTAAAGCCAAAACTTGCTGAAATAAGTGATAGTATGTGTATGGCTAAATGGTTGTGGACTAGTATTCATTTAACCAATGGAACAACTAATAGTTGCTACTTGCCTCCTATACATAAAATTAATGCAGAAGATCTTAAAGATAATCCAAAAGCATTACACAATACACCAGAGAAAAAAGAACAACGAGCTATGATGCTCAAAGGAGAACAGCCTAGCGGGTGTGACTACTGTTGGAATATTGAAAAGATGGATCGTAATTTTAATAGTGATAGACACTATCGAAGTAGCGAACCATGGGCACAGGCTGGTTGGAAAGATGTATTAGCAAAAGGCGCAGACGGTGACATAGAACCTACAAGTATGGAAATTAATTTTAATCATGCTTGTAATTTAGCGTGTAGTTATTGTAGTCCACATTTAAGTAGTGCCTGGGCTAAAGACATTGAAGAGAATGGACCTTATCCAACCAAAGTACCTCACAATAGCATTGACTATTTTAAACAAATAGGACAATATCCTATTAAAAACAGAGATCACAATCCATATGTAGATGCATTTTGGGAATGGTGGCCAGAACTTTATCCAAAACTAAAAAACTTTAGAATGACAGGCGGTGAGCCGCTCATGGATAAAAATACATTCAAAGTTTTAGATCATGTCATTGACAATGGCAGAGACGATTTAGAAATGGCTGTAACTACAAATTGTAGTGTACCTGATAAATTGTGGAATAACTTTGTTGATAAAGTAAGTTTCATAAGTGAATATAAGAAACTAAAACGTTTTCGTATGTTTGTAAGCGTAGATGGTTGGGGTAGACAAGCTGAATATATGCGTCATGGATTAGACTTTGATCGCATGTGGAACAATGTAAATAATTATCTAACTAGAGTAGACGAAGGATTGGTAACATTTATTGTAACGTTCAACATGCTTAGTTTGCCTAGCATACAGCGTTTAATGGAAGGTATATTAGAATTACAGCGTATTCATAATGTTACAAAAAGTAGAAGAGATGACAAAGGTAAAATTATAGTATATGGACACAGTAAAGTATTTTTGGATACTCCTATGCTAAGACATCCAGAGTGGCAAAGTTTACAGCTTACACCTGAAAGCCATTGGTATCTTGCTGATGAGTGTTTAGCATTTATGAAAGAGAATCAAGACAGGCACAGAGCTAGTAGATGGGTAGGATTTAAACCACATCAGATTGAAAGATTTGATCGTAGTATTGAATTTATGAAGCAAGGATTTGATAACGACCAGCAGAAACAAGATGCAGAAGAAAATTTTGTTAGATTCTTTGGAGCACATGACTACAGACGTAAAACAGATTTTAGTCATACATTTCCAGAGTTTGCACAGTTGTTCTTAGATTGGAAAGAAAAGTACAATGTTTAAAAATATTGATTACTATACTGAACGTGACGTAATGAAAAAACATTACGGCTGTGATACCATGTGTACAGCAAAGTTTTTAAGTAGTACAATATATTTACAAACAGGTGAAACACATAGTTGTTATCATCCGTTGCCTCATAAAATTCCATTAGCGGAAATTAAAAAGAATCCAAGTGCATTACATAATACACAGTTTAAAAAAGATAGAAGAGAACAAATGCTCAAAGGCAATCGCCCGAGCGAATGTAACTATTGTTGGCGTGTCGAAGCAATGGGCGAAGAACACATAAGTGACAGAATTATTAAAAGCAAAAACGAAACACTACTTACGCCTGAAGCACACAAAATAATATTAGAAAAAGGTTGGAAACATGATTACAATCCTACATACTTAGAAATAAGTTTTGGTAATGAGTGTAACATGAGGTGTGCATACTGTCATCCTAAGGCTAGCAGTGCTTGGATGAAAGAGATGCAACTAAAAGGTTCGTTTGAAAATGCAGAACACCTACAAGTGGTAGAACAAGAAATTTACGAAGAAACAAGCAATCCTTATGTAGATGCTTTTTTTGAATGGTGGCCCAGTTTAAGAAAAGATCTTAAAGTACTTAGGGTAACTGGTGGTGAACCATTACTACAGCAAAACGTATGGAAATGGTTAGACATGCTAGAACAATCGGACGATTGTAAAGATATGATTTTTCAACTCAATACTAATCTAAATGTTAAAAACAAACTTGTACATAGGTTAATACAAAAAGTTGATAAGTTACTCAAAGAGAAAAAAATAAAAAAGTTTGCAGTATTCACAAGTGTTGAAAGTTGGGGAGATCAAGCCGCATATGCTAGGAACGGATTAGACTTGGATTTATTTGAAACAAATTTAGAAAGTGTAATGAGGGGACTGTCTCACCACGATGAACATTTGTTTAGTGGTGTCAAGATAATGAATACATTCAATATACTAAGTGTTACAAGCTATGTCAAGTTCTTAGAAAAAATAAGATATTGGAGAGGTAAGTTACATAACAAAAAATATTGTCCTAAGATTACATTTGATATTCCACATTGTACAGAACCAAATCAGTTTTCATTGATTGGGTTACCAGATGATTATGAAAGTTACTTTGAGTATATTACTGAATATTTTGATGAATGGAGTTGGCCAAATAATCAAAGCAAGTATGGAAAATCTCACCACGACACAGTTAGTAGTAATTACTTTAGTAGAGAAGAAGTTAAAATGTGGGATAGGGTAATTAGCTATTGGCACAGTATTGTAGAACAAAGAGGAAAAGTAAGACAAACTGATGAAAATCAATACTTGCAGTGTAGACAAATTGATGATGCTAGAAGAAACTTTATATTGTTTATCAAAGCAACAGATAAAAGAAGAGGTACTAACTTTAAACAAGTGTTCCCTGAAATGAGCGAGTATTATGATTTGTGTGCTACATTAGAAGATATTAAAAACATTGAATATAATAATGAATGTAAGCAATACCTAATGAAAGATACTATAGATGGAACCGCTGTAGAGTTTCATTGGGATGATGATTTTGTTTGGCAACACCCAAAACTAGCAAAAAGTATTTTAAATTGGCGGCGTATTAGAAACTTACCTACAAAAATTTATGACAAAGATGAGCTCAAGGATCAGATAGGCTATGTCTAAGCTATTACATAGTAAAAACTTTTGTATGGCACCTTGGATAACAATGCATCTTTGGCCCAGCGGGGAAGCGTTTCCTTGTTGTGTTGTATTACCAGACGAGGATAAACCTTTTAGTGGAAAGTTAGGAAATATCAGAGACAGTAGTTTATCTGATTTATGGAATAGCAGTCTAATGAAAGAGTTGCGTATTAATATGCTTGCTGACAAGCCAAGTCAAACTTGTGAACGTTGCATACAACAAGAACAAGCAGGCAATCAATACACACTAAGACGAGAACTAAACCAAAACTTTGCAGATTACTTTCACAGGACAGAAGCTACTAATACAGATGGAAGTCACGACGATCCAAAAATATACTATTGGGACGTTAGATTTAACAATCTTTGTAATCTAAGATGTTTGAGTTGTAGTGTAAAATTTAGCAGTAGTTGGTATCAAGACAGTATTAAAAGACACGAATATGATGGACCCGCATTACTACAATTACCTAAGAGTTTTTGGAAACAAGCACTTCCTTTAATAGGCGAAGTCAAACATGCTTATTTTGCAGGCGGCGAACCTTTAATGACCAAAGAGCATTATGAGATGTTAGACACATGGATTGAATCAGGCAATACTGATTTAAAGATAAGTTATACAACTAATTTTACACAAACTAGATTAGGCAAACGTTATATATTTGATTACTGGAATAAGTTCAGTAATGTACATGTAGGTGCTAGTTTAGATGATAATTGGCAACGGGCAGAATATTTGCGTAAAGATACAATATGGACTGATATTGTAAAAAATCGCAAAGAGATGATTAGAGCAAGTCCTGATACTAGATTCTTTTTAAGCAGTACTATTAGCATCTTTAATGCACTACATTGGCCCGATTTCCATAAAGAATGGATAGAAGAAGGTCTAGTAGATCCTATAGAGTTCAACCTCACATTGCTTACTCACCCTGAGTATTTGAGTATGACTGTTATGCCAAAAGAATTTAAGAAACGTGTTGAGAAGCGTTGGATTGAACATCAAGAATATATTGAACGTGCATTTCAAATAACACATCCAGACTGGCAGTATGATCCTTCAATAGTACAAAGTATGATTGACGGATTGCTTAAATATCTATGGAGCGAAGATAATTCTCAACTCATTGACAGGTTTCATGATGAACAACGTTGGATGGATAAAATCCGTGACAACGATTGCTATGAAGTCTATACTGAGTTGGAAAAACTTAAAGAGTACGGTGATCACTATGAGAAAGTGGTTAACAGAGGATGGTAATGAACGACAAAAAGTATAATCTAACTGAGAGCAAATTCTTTTGTATGGCTCCGTGGATTCATATGCATGTATGGCCCAATGGTCGTGCATTTCCTTGTTGTTTGGCAGATCCTGCTAAAGGAGATTACGGAAATACAAATCAAAGTACACTTAAAGAATTATGGAACAGTGATGTTGCTAAAAAACTTAGACTTAATATGCTAGCAGACAAACCACACCCTACTTGTACAAGGTGTTATAGATTAGAAGCTGACGGCGATGCACATACACTACGCATTAATATGAACAAAAAGTTTGGTGAAAAGCACTATAGCAAAGCTCTTGAAACACAACAAGACGGAACGCACAATAATGTAAACTTCACATACATGGATTTTAGATTTAGTAATTTATGTAATATGAGTTGTAGGAGTTGCAGTCCTACATTTAGTACACAATGGTACGACGACTTTATGAAAAAGTTTGGTGAGGTACCCAACGATGTTGCACCTCAAAAATTTATACAACTTAAAAACAAAAAAGGTTTTGTAGAAGAACTTTGGCCCTACTTGGATACTGTTGAAGAAGTTTACTGGGCAGGAGGTGAGCCGCTTGTAACTGATATGCATTGGAAAATTATGAACTATTGGATTGAGACTGGCAGAGCTCATGAAGTAAATGTTTTGTACACAACTAATTTTAGTCAGCTTACTTACAAAAGACAAAATGTATTGGACTTATGGAAAAAATTTAAAAGTGTAGAATGTACAGCAAGTTTAGATGGTATGGGCAGTCGTGCTGAGTATATAAGAAAAGGCACAGTATGGAGTGATATAGTTGCAAATAGACAACTAATGATGGAACAAACACCTCACATTAATTTTGATATTACACCAACAGTAAGTTGTATGAACGTACATCATTTACCAGACTTTCACGAAGATTGGGTAAACAAAGGATTACTTAAAGTAGGACAGATGCGTATCAACAACTTACTAGATCCTGATTACTTTTGTATGCAAGTATTGCCTAAGGCATTTAAAGATAAAATTACAGCTAAATGGGAACAGCATATTCATTGGGTTCAAAACCATCCTCAATATGATCCAGGACAAAACTTTGTTCGCAGTGCAGAAGGTATGCTTAACTTTTTACACAGCGAAGATCGCAGTGACTTATTGGAAAAAACTATTCATCAGCTTGAAGAATGGGATCCTATTAGGCATGAAGATTGGCGTATAGCAATACCTGAATTAGCAGAGGCACTAGCATGAGTAAAACTTTTTGCTTACATCCTTTTGTAAATTTAAACAGCAACACTGAAGGTAGTGTGAAGTTATGTTGTAGCATCACTGAAAATATACATGCAAAAAATGCTGACGGTAGCGAATTTAATTTTGGCACCAACAGTATAGAAGAGATTTGGTATAGTGATTATATGGTAGATATAAGATCACAATTATTAAATGGTGAAAAGCCAAAAGCATGTGACGTATGCTGGCGATTAGAAGATTTAGGAATACAAAGCAGTAGACAAAGTGCTTTTACTGAATACAACGATATAGGTCTAAAGCGTGATAGTACTATGCACAGTAGACCTCCGTTGCCAACTAGTTTAGAACTTAGACTAGGAAACTTCTGTAATTTAAGATGCAATAGCTGTTGGAGTCTGAGCAGTGATAGAATACACGACGAGCGTATGAAAATACTAGATAAAGATTTTAATGTACCTGGTTGGATTCGTAACGAATGGTCAAAAGAAGTTGACATGGCAAGTTCTAGTAATATGAAATGGTGGCAAAACAAAGACTTCGACAATACAATAAAAAAACTTGCCCCAACACTCAAAAGACTTTATTTGACCGGTGGTGAACCTACACTTATAAGACGCAATATAGAAATAATGAATATGATATTACAAAGTGGCAATGATAAATGTTATGTTGCACTAACAACAAATCTTACACATTGGAATGAAGAGTTTTATGATACACTTACTGAGTTTAAAAATGGCGAAGTGCAGATCAGTATAGACAGTGTGTATGACAGAAACGAATATATTAGATTCCCGACTAAATGGGATCATGTAGAAAAGAACATACTTAAACTTTGGTATAAACTTCCAGAAACATGGAAAATAAAACACTACACTGTATTTCAAAATTATAACTATGATGATATTCCGCAAATTTTAGATTGGGTTACACAGTTCAAACATAACAACAAAGATCGAGACTTACTTTATATATGGTCTCCTATAGTGTTGGATAATCCTCCGTACTTAGATGTTCGCATAGTAGATAGACAAGTAAGACAAGAAGCCGCAGATAGACTTAAAAATTATACTCCTTATTATGATAACTTAAACTTATATTGGAATCATGGAGTACAGCAAGCAATTAAGTTATTAGAGTCTGATGCAATGGAAGAAAAAAAGAGACAAAAATTGTTAAGTAGATTTAGAGAATTTAACGACACTATGGATCGAAATAGAAAAACAAAATGGTATGAAACATTTCCTAACATTGCTTCAAAGGTATTAGTAGAATGAATGAACTAGTTAGGATAGAACAATCAGGAGAACCATTTGTTAATATTACATGGCAAGTAAGCAACTTGTGTAACTTTCGTTGCACCTATTGTAATGAATACAACTGGAATGGTAGCAATCTAAATTTAGATGTAGAAGCTCTCAAAACAGGATTGACCAAACTGATTGATTATGAACTTGCTAGAGGATATACAAGACTAAAAGTGTTCTTTAGTGGAGGCGAGCCTTGCTATTGGAAACCTCTTACTAAAGTAATGGATCATATATTAGCAAGCGGAATGAGTGAAGTCAAATTTGCAGTGAATACAAATTTAAGCAGTAAACTAAAATGGTGGGAAAAGAATGTACACTACTTTGATGATGTAGTAGCAAGCTATCATCCAGAGTTTGTAAACAGCGATCATTACCTAGAAATATACAAGTTCCTTAGCGACAAAGTAAATTACTTGTGTGGTCGTATGATGATGCATGAACCTACATGGGATCAAGTAATGGATTTTAGTAAACGTATAAAACAGGAAATGAAAGATGACAACTGGCGTATTGAATACGTTCCGATATTTGAAGAACTAAGTCACACTACTCGACCGTACAACTACAAAAATCCAGAGCATAAAAAGTTTTTAGAAACTACAAACTTAGAACAAGATATAAAGTTTGGTGTACCTGCTAAAGCTGAAGGTATGGCAAGTGTTGAAGTATATGATAATGGATCAGTACAGCCTATTAACTGTAATAGACTGGTAGCAGAAAGTCGCAATTACTTCAAAGGATGGAAATGTTTGATACCAATGGAAAGTATTTTTATTAACTGTGAAGGTAAAATAGATATGGGTAGTTGTGGTGTTATGCCTCAAGTAGGAAACTTGTACGATCCTAATCTACAATTAGATTTACCAGAAAGTGTGATATGTCCAAAAAGTCATTGTCACTGTGGTACAGACATTTATATAACAAAATACAAGGATAGAAATTATGGAACAACTAGTACAGCGATACTTTGATGCGTGGAATGCAAACAGTGTAGAACAGCTAAGACCTTTACTACATGATGCAGTAACACTAACAGATTGGGAAATTAGTGAAAGTGGACTAGAAGCAGTTATCAATGCTAATCAAAAGATATTTGATGCAGTACCAGGAATACACGTTACTGTACACGATATGGCTACAAGTACAAATCAAGTTATGGCACAAATAACAGTGCATGTCAATGAACAAGAACAATTATCAGTTATTGACGTACTAACTATTAGTAACGACAAAATAACAAGTATCAAGGCATATAAAAAATAATGGAAGAAGAAACCTATTGCGTATTAGCTTACAATCATTTGAGTATTGATCCACAAGGTCAAGTACGTCCTTGTTGTAACTATAACCTTCACAAGCAAAGTTTTAGAGATACAAAATGGAAATTTAAAAGCATATGGAATAGTGATAATCTTGCTGACTTGTTAACAGGGCAACCGCATGTAGAATTAAGAAAAGACATAGAGAAAAATCACAAGCACACATTCTGTGATAGATGTTGGGTAAGCGAACTTAATGGTGGCGAAAGCTATCGTAATATGTGGAATGATATTTTTAAATGCGGTACCAAAGACAAGTTTCAGCGTGAGATAAAAATTGAGTATGTAGAGTTTACACTAGGCAACAAATGTAATATACAATGTAGAATGTGTAACCCTTGGAGTAGTAGTATGTGGGCTGACGAGATTTATAAAAATCCGCAGTTAGATTTTTGGGATACTGCACCACATCTGAACAAAGATAGATTTGAATGGTACTACACTCCACAGTTTGATAAAATATTTGCAGAAATATTACCCACACTTAAACATGTAAACATGCTAGGCGGTGAGCCATTGTTTAATGCAAAGTACTATGAGATACTACAACATATAATAGATAGCGGAAGATCCAAAGATATTGTAGTACAGTTCAACAGCAACATGCTAGCAGTACAATCTAAAGTATACGACTTGTGGAAGCAGTTCAAAAGTATACACATCAATATGAGTTGTGACGGTGTTGAAGGTGTAAATGAATATGTTAGATGGCCTGGCAAATGGAGCAAGTGGGAACGAAACTTAAATAGAGTATTTGAATTACAGCAAGAACTAGGAGAGGACAAACTAAGATTACAGGTACACAGTACATTGAGTAGTTTAACATGGCTTGACTTAGGTAACTTGTACAACTATACCAAAACATTACCTATAGGTCCAACGTTACCTTTTCTTATACAAGTGACACAACCTGCTCAGATGGACGCAATACATTTACCGCAACCACTCAAAGACAAAGGCTATGAACAAGCTATCACAGCAATAGAAAATGCTGATGCAGAAGATTGGGAGGTGTCAAACAATCGCAGTTTATTAGAGCATGTAATGAATACAGAGCGTGATCCGGATAAGTGGGAAAAGTTTATAGTAGAAACAAATCAACTTGACAAAGTACGCAAACAAAGCATACTTTCGTTTATACCTGAATTCGAAGAATACTGGCATGAATAACTTGCATACAATTAGTGAATCCCACAGACCTTTGCGTGGAACCACACTTGATCTTATTTCTCAAGGCAGTAAACATTGTCTGGTGCTGGATACACCTTTTCATTTAGCACACACTGATATACCTTTTGATCAAGTACATTATTTTTCAAATTTAGATACTATCTATCCAGACGCATGGCAGGACATATTAGATAGAAAAACAAAACTTATATTCATGTTTACAGATTGGTGGCACACAGTAAATGTAAATGAAACTCACAATCAGCCGAGTGGTAATTTAATTAGTTTAGACCTTTATAAAATTTGTTATGAACTTTGTAAACGCTATAGCATCTTAGATAACAGTAGTTTTATAAGTCCTAGTAGTATACAATATGTAGAACAGTTCGACGATTGGCCTATAGTAAATTACAACGAACCATTTAATAGATACTTTGAATTCTCTCGTGACATTGAGGTATTGTATAATACAACACCAATGCAAAAACATTTTTTATGGCTTAATAGAAGAAGTAGAGAGCATAGAATGTATGCTCAACATCAAGCATACAAAATGGACTTGTTTAATAATTGTATATATAGTTTACACGATTTAGAAAATTGGTCTGACCAAGAATTTACTAAGTTTCTAAGCGAGTATTTGGATCCTAAAGATATTGATCTAACTTTTAGAAAATTAAAAAAGAGATTGGATCACGGTTATAGTGCAGTTACAGATAAACAACATTTGTCTGAAATAACAGATTTAAAATACTACAGTGAACAAACTTATTTAGATATTGTTGGAGAATTTAATTGTAGTAATCACAAAGTTTTTCTAACCGAAAAAGTAAGTAGGAGTATTGTATTAGGAAAACCTTTTGTGGTGTTTGGAGATAGAGGAAGTTTACATGAACTTAGATCCTTAGGGTTTCGCACATTTGGTGACTTCTGGGATGAACGTTATGATAAACTTAGTACATCAAAACAGCGTATAGATGCCGCACTACAAACGCTAGATTGGATAAGAAATAATATTGATATCACACAAGGATACAGCAACGATATGATAGAAATATTAGAATATAATCGCAAGCACTATAATACAATATGGATGCAAAGTCAATTGGAGTTATTTAAAAAAATACTATGAAACCGCAACAAGTAATAGAACAAGTTACTGATATGGCAATATGGGAAAATGCTGTATGGGTTAATGCTGTAGAAAAAGTATTCTTTGTACCAATTTGGAGAAATGCTAATACTGAGTTTATGCATCTTGCAGAACAGTTTGGATACACACTAGAATACGATTACGATCTCACGGACTATACAGGATATGCATTTGTCAGACATCCAAACAAAAGAATAGCAGGACAAATATGGCGGGCAATGCAAAACCAAAACTATAGTTTAGAAGAATGTTTACATTTTATTAACAGCAATGACTTTA
>Ga0163111_10000145_pt1 | contig 41565 bp, 32 predicted proteins | sample CRUFie1St18metaG_FD_109645 | JGI IMG/M metagenome (GOLD analysis project Ga0163111, IMG submission 109645) | Marine microbial communities from the Costa Rica Dome - CRUD Field 142mm St18 metaG | ecosystem: Environmental > Aquatic > Marine > Oceanic > Photic zone | place: Costa Rica: the Eastern...
ACTCAAATACAGCTCTGTCAGGTTTTGTAGCTTGACTATTTCAGGGGGCAAACTACTCAGCTGATTGTCACTCAAATACAGCTCTGTCAGGTTTTGTAGCTTGACTATTTCAGGGGGCAAACTACTCAGCTGATTGTCACTCAAATACAGCTCTGTCAGGTTTTGTAGCTTGGCTATTTCAGGGGGCAAACTACTCAGTTGATTTTCAATCAAATACAGCCCTGTCAGGTTTTGTAGCTTGGCTATTTCAGGGGGCAAACTACTCAGCTGATTGGAACTCAAATACAGCTTAGCCAGGTTTTGTAGTTTACCTATTTCAGGGGGCAAACTACTCAGCTGATTTCCACTCAAATTCAGGTGAGTCAGTTTTTGTAGTTTACCTATTTCAGGGGGCAAACTACTCAGCTGATTTCCACTCAAATTCAGCGATGTCAGTTTTTGTAGCTTACCTATTTCAGGGGGCAAACTACTCAGCTGATTGGAACTCAAATTCAGCGATGTTGCTCCTGTTTTATAAGCGTGTTCAATTTCCTCTAATGCCCTTTTGTATGCCTCGTCCATTTGTAGTTTGTCTTTATGCTGAATAGGGAGGTAATATGTGTTAAAAGAGTAGGAAAGTCAATGTTGTTGTGAGATAGTCAGGGTGAAAGAAGAGCAAATCCCCTTAATCAACCTCCTTCCCTTCCACATATAAGCGGAAGACCGTTGTACCGCGCCCCAAAAGCTCCAAGCGACTTCTTGCTGCTTTAAACGCCTGCTCGACTCCTAGCCCTTGCCCCAAAGCCTCATAGAAAGCAGGCGCAAACAATACGGCTTTATCATCTTTAACGGTTCCGATTACCCCGACTAGATACCGTACCTTATCCTTAAGTGATTGGAGTACGCCATCTGAATGACAGGCATTTAAGAATACACATTCGAGCTGCTCGCGGAATGGTTCAAAAAGCCGTTGGCTCTCCTCCTCCCATAGGTATTCACTTCCCTTCCGAGCATTCTCAAACACTAGCCCAAATCGCTGCACCACCGATAGCCCCGCTCCGAGCGACTGTGTTTGTTGCCCTCCATGTCCTGCAAAATGCACCACATGAGGCATCTCTTTCAACACCCGCGTAAGGTCGGCTTTTTGGGCATGTGGTATCGCTTCAATACGAAACTTTGAGCCATAACGAGCCTTGGTAAGTCCTCTTCTTATCTGTAGTTCTTCTTTCTCTACCTGTAGTTTTTCCTCATCTGTTGGGCTAGCCGCAAACATCAACACCCGTACCTCCTCAGCAGCAGCTAGGCCATCTAATACCCCCCGCTTCCAACGATACCCACTCAACACCTTTTGCACATTAATTTCCCCCTTCAGCTTAGGAACCAAAAATGTAGCATATCCCAGTTCCTCTGCTACAAGTAAATCTTCATAAGGAACCCACGCCTCTCTCAATCTCCCCTTCACCCTTAACTCCACCCACACAAAAGCCTCCACCCCAATCGCTTCAAAACTCCGATGAATCTCCTCAAAATGCGTCTGTATCTTAGCCAATAAACGTACGCGATTCCCCTTACCCTGCAAGGTAATATCGATACAGCCCTGATTGGGATGTGCTTGTACCAATGCCTCACATCCTCTATCCTCCAAAACAATACCTGACCGCCAGAGCGTTCCTTCTCCCTCCTTCTGCGACTGATGCATCTTCACAATAAAGCGCGACATAATACTCTTAGGCAATATGTCATAGGTATAGCGAAACTTCAATTGCGTCCCTCCATCTGGCTCCCAAGCCAAATAGCTAGGCGTATCCTCAGGTAATGAACCAGGCACCAAATACTTCGTACTATCCCCTATTTGATAGGCCAACTCAAACTCCTTCATCACCCCCATAATCAACTGATGCTCCTTCTTTCCAGGATACCGATCCTTATCCAATAACTCCCCTAACGTACTCACACATAATTTCCCTCCTGTATCCACCAACTGCTGCGCATTCACAATGGCATATACCCCCTCAGTCACCCATTCAGGATTCAATACCTGTGTCTCTGCCCTTGTCTGTTCCTTATGACAAAAATTCAACATCACCCCCAAATCATGCAATAAGCCCAATAGGTTCTCTGTCATACTCTCTTTTATATCCTCATCAGCCTTCACACAAATCCGTGTATACTCAAAATAAGACAGATAGGGGATACCCTTTCTCTTTTCCGCTTCTAATGCTTGTTTAATATGATACTCCGCTTCTGTAATCCGATCATCAATATGGGGCAATTTATTTTCTTGAATAACCTCTTCTATCCTCCCAATCAGTTCATCTATCCCCCTCCTTGTCTTACAAGAAGTCTCTATGATATCCATAATCTGTGGATACTCATCTAATATCCCCCTTTTTCGCATAGAAGGCTTATAGGCATCACACTTATTAATCACCACAATGACAGGTACTTTCTCCCCTGCATAGGACTGAATCAAGCGCATCCAATAATCAATATCCGATTCTCCATACTTATCATCTCGTCTAGGATTGGTCACCAATAGATAGAGTGAGCGCTTGGTCATAAAGAATTTATGGGTGGCATGCATCAATTCCTGCCCTCCAAAGTCCCATATATGCAAGCGAATCTTATCCTCCCCTCTCTGCACCGCCCAATCCCTCACCTCTATCCCCTTAGTCTGCTCCTCATGTGGGTTAAAACGATCCTCTATAATACGATTGACTAAGGAAGTCTTCCCCATTTCTCCATGTCCTAGTAAGATTACTTTTGCTTCATGTATGGGCTTTTTATTCTTTTCTTCCTGCCAATTGAGGATATATTGTATCAGGTCTTGAGGCTCCTTTTGATATACTTCTTCGGGAAAGTCGAATTTATTTCCTCGAAGTGCTAACCCTTTCTTGTCATCATCTTCATCTTGGTTGCTGTTTAAGCTCTTGAGGTTCTGTATTGTTTTCGGTAAACTATTGAGTTGATTCTGATGTAAATGCAGCTTAGTCAAGTTTTGTAATTTCCCTATTTCAGGGGGCAAACTACTCAGCTGATTTTTGTGCAAATACAGCGATGTCAGGTTTTGTAGCTTTCCAATTTCAGGGGGCAAACTACTCAGCTGATTGGACCTCAAAGACAGCTCTGTCAGGTTTTGTAGCTTTCCAATTTCAGGGGGCAAACTACTCAGCTGATTGGAACTCAAAGACAGCGATGTCAGGTTTTGTAGCTTTCCTATTTCAGGGGGCAAACTACTCAGCTGATTGGACCTCAAAGACAGCTCTGTCAGGTTTTGTAGCTTTCCAATTTCAGGGGGCAAACTATTCAGCTGATTGGACCTCAAATACAGCTCTGTCAGGTTTTGTAGCTTTCCTATTTCAGGGGGCAAACTACTCAGCTGATTGGAACTCAAAGACAGCTTAGTCAGTTTTAGTAGCTTTCCTATTTCAGGGGGCAAACTACTCAGCTGATTGGAACTCAAAGACAGCGATGTCAGGTTTTGTAGCTTTCCTATTTCAGGGGGCAAACTACTCAGCTGATTGTACCTCAAATCCAGCTTAGGCAGTTTTAGTAGCTTTCCTATTTCAGGGGGCAAACTACTCAGCTGATTGGACCTCAAATCCAGCTCTGTCAGTTTTTGTAGGTTCCCTATTTCAGGGGGCAAATTACTCAGTTGATTATTATACAAAGAGAGCTCTGTCAGTTTTTGTAGGTTCCCAATTTCATTGGGCAAACTACTCAGCTGATTCTTCTCTAAATCCAGCCTAGTCAGGTTTTGTAGGTTTCCTATTTCATTGGGTAAATTACTCAGCTGATTTTCCCCCAAAAACAGCATTTTCAGGTTTTGTAGCTTTCCAGTTTCATTGGGCAAACTACTCAGCTGATTCTTCCCTAAATCCAGCCTAGTCAGTTTTTGTAGCTTTGCTATTTCAGGGGGCAAACTACTCAGCTGATTAGAACTCAAATACAGCTCTGTCAGGTTTTGTAACTTTCCTATTTCAGGGGGCAAATTACTCAGTTGATTGTAACTCAAATACAGCTTAGTCAGGTTTTGTAGGTTTCCTATTTCAGGGGGCAAACTACTCAGCTGATTGGAACTCAAATACAGCTCTGTCGCTCCCGTTGTATAAGCATGTTCAATTTTTTCTAATGCCCTTTTGTATGTGTTGTCCATTTGTGGTTTGTCTTTATGCTGACTAGGGAGGTAATTTGTGTTAAAAGAGTAGGAAAGTCAATGTTGTTGTGAGATAGTCAAGGTGAAAGAAGAACAAGGCCCCTTAATCAACCTCCTTCCCTTCCACATATAAGCGGAAGACCGTCGTTCCGCGCCCCAAAAGCTCCAAGCGACTCCTTGCTGCTTTAAATGCCTGCTCGACTCCTAGCCCCTGCCCCAAAGCTTCATAGAAAGCAGGTGCAAACAATACGGCTTTATCATCTTTGACGGTTCCGATTACCCCGACTAGATACCGTACCTTATCCTTAAGCGATTGTAGTACGCCATCTGAATGGCAGGCATTTAAGAACACACATTCAATCTGTTCTCGGAATGGTTCAAAAAGCCGTTGGCTTTCCTCCTCCCATAGGTATTCACTTCCCTTCCGAGCATTCTCAAAGATAAGCCCAAATCGCTTAACGATCTCTAGGGAGCCTCCTAGTGAATGCGACTCTTGTCCGCCGTGGCCTGCAAAATGTACCATATGGGGCATCTCCTTCAATACACGTCCCAAATCTGCTTTTTTTGCATGGGCAATGGCCTCAATACGAAACTTCCTTCCATAACGTGTCCGATTCAAGCCCCTTCTGATCCCTAACTCCTCCTTTTCCACCTGCAAAGCATCCTCATCTGTGGGACTAGAAGCAAACATCAACACCCGTACCTCCTCAGCAGCAGCTAGGCCATCTAATACCCCCCGCTTCCAACGATATCCACTTAGTACCTCTTGCACATTAAGATACCCTCTCAGCGAATACCAATACAATTCTCTCACACCATCTTCTTCCGCTTTTAGCAAGGCCTCATAGAGAACCCAGTCTTTCCGTAACCTCCCCTTCACCCTTAACTCCACCCACACAAAAGCCTCTACCCCAATGGCCTCAAAACTCCGATGTATCTCCTCAAAATGCGTCTGTACCTTAGCCAATAGGCGTACGCGATTCCCCTTACCCTGCAAAATAATATCGATACACCCCTGATTGGGATGTGCTTGTACCAATGCTTCACATCCTCTATCCTCCAAAACAATCCCCGACCGCCAGAGCGTCCCTTCGCCCTCCTTCTGCGACTGATGCATCTTCACAATAAAGCGCGACATAATACTTTTAGGCAAGATCTCATAGGTATAACGAAACTTCAATTGCGCCCCTCCATCTGGCTCCCAAGCCAAATGTTCAGGCGTATCCTCAGGCAATGAGCCAGGTACCAAATACTCCGTACTCTCCCCTATCTGATAGGCCAATTCAAACTCCTTCATCACCCCCATAATCAACTGATGCTCCTTCTTGCCAGGATACCGCTCCTTATCCAACAATTCCCCTAACGTACTCACACATAACTTCCCCCCTGTCTCCACCAAATACTGCGCATTCACAATGGCATATACCCCCTCCGTCACCCACTCAGGATTCAATACCTGTGTCTCTGCCCTCGTCTGATTCTTATGACAAAAGTTTAGCATCACCCCTAAATCATGCAACAAGCCTAAGAGGTTTTCTGTCATACTTTCCTTTATATCCTCATCAGCCTTCCAACAAATCCGTGTATACTCAAAATAAGACATATAGGATGTCCCCTTTCGCTTTTCCGCCTCTAATGCCTGCTTAATATGATACTCCGCTTCCGTAATCCGATCATCAATATGGGGCAATTTATTTTCTTGAATAACCTCCTGTATCCTTGCAATCAGTTCATCTATCCCTCTCCTTGTCTTACAAGAAGTCTCTACTATGTCGATAATCTGTGGGTACTCATCCAATACCCCCCTTTTTCTCATCGAACTCTTCTCTTCACATTTATTAATCACCACAATAACGGGTACTTCCTTGCCCGCATAGGATTGAATCAAGCGCATCCAATAATCAATATCCGACTCCCCATACTTATCATCTCGTCTAGGATTGGTCACCAATAGATAGAGTGAGCGCTTGGTCATAAAGAACTTATGGGTAGCATGCATTAACTCCTGTCCCCCAAAGTCCCACATATGTAAGCTAATCCTATCCTCGCCTCTCTGTACAGCCCAATCCCTCACTTCTATCCCCTTCGTCTGCTCCTCATGTGGGTTAAAACGATCCTCTATAATTCGATTCACCAACGAAGTCTTCCCCATTTCTCCATGACCGAGCAAAATAACTTTGGCTTCATGTATGGGCTTTTTGTTCTTTTCCTCCTGCCAATTAAGGATATATTGTATAAGGTCTTGAGGCTCCTTTTGATATACTTCTTCAGGAAAGCTAAACTTATTTCCTTGAAACTCTAGTCCCTTATTCATCCATGATTCCTTAGGGTTATTTGTTCTGAGTTTTGTAAGCTTCTGTATTTCCTTGGGCAAACTACTCAGCTGATTATCCCTCAAATCCAGCTCTGTCAGTTTTTGTAGCTTTCCTATTTCAGGGGGTAAACTACTCAGCTGATTATCCCTCAAATACAGCGAAGTCAGTTTTTGTAGCTTTGCTATTTCAGGGGGCAAACTACTCAGCTGATTGTACCTCAAATCCAGGTATGTCAGTTTTTGTAGCTTTGCTATTTCAGGGGGCAAACTACTCAGCTGACTGTAACTCAAAGACAGCTCTGTCAGGTTTTGCAGCTTGATTATTTCAGGGGGCAAACTACTCAGCTGATTTTTCTGCAAATCCAGGTATGTCAGTTTTTGTAGCTTTGCTATTTCAGGGGGCAAACTACTCAGCTGATTGTACCTCAAATACAGCTTAGTCAGTTTTTGTAGCTTTGCTATTTCAGGGGGCAAACTACTCAGCTGATTGTACCTCAAATCCAGGTATGTCAGTTTTTGTAGCTTTGCTATTTCAGGGGGCAAACTACTCAGCTGATTTCCACCCAAATCCAGCGCTGTCAGTTTTTGTAGCTTTGCTATTTCAGGGGGCAAACTACTCAGCTGATTTTCACTCAAAGACAGGTGTGTCAGTTTTTGTAGCTTTCCTATTTCAGGGGGCAAACTACTCAGCTGATTGAACATCAAATCCAGCGTAGTCAGGTTTTGTAGTTTTCCTATTTCAGGGGGCAAACTACTCAGCTGATTGGACCTCAAATACAGCTCTGTCAGGTTTTGTAGTTTTCCTATTTCAGGGGGCAAACTACTCAGTTGATTGTAACTCAAATCCAGCTTAGTCAGGTTTTGTAGCTTCCCTATTTCAGGAGGGAAACTACTCAGATGATAATTTATCAAATTCAGAGCAGTCGCTCCTGTTGTATAAGCGTGTTCAATTTTCTCTAATGCCTTTTTGTATGCCTGATCCATATGCTGTTGCTATTTCACCTCAATTACAGGGTAAGATGGTTTAAAAGAGAAGGAAAGTCAATCTTGTTTTCGGGATAAGACACATCAAAATAGTTGTTTTGCCCTTATACCCGTTCTGGTATAAAGGCAAAACAGGTGTTTGATACGATAGCCAGCTGTGGTATTGGCTTCAAACAAGTGTTTGGTACGTATACCACGACTTGGCATAGGGGCAAAACAACCGTTTGGTGCGTATACCAGCTGTGGCATTGGCATCAAACACTTGTTTGGTACGTATACCACGGCTGGTATAAGGGCAAAACACTTGGCTGATAGCAATACCACGGCTGGCATATGCTCCAACAAGTTTGTGGATAGGAATACCACGGCTGGTATACGTCCTATCCATATGCTTGGGTGTCCCGTCCTAAAAAGCAAGCCTTACTCCTAAGCGGTTAGAGCTTATGCCCCAAATACCGCCCCTTAATCTCTTACTCTCCCATACTAAGCCCTTCCAAATTTGGAAATGGTCGTTAGTTTTTAGAATTTCAGCAGCCAGAACACCCCTCTAGCAAAATCTTACGAGGGAATCTCATTCTGGCGATCCTTACACACTAGAAGCATACAATTCATGAAAGTTACTGCAGCCATTACGGCAGTTAGCGGGTATGTCCCTGAGTATAGATTGACCAATTTTGAGTTGGAGAAAATGGTTGATACCTCCGACGAATGGATTCGTACTCGAACGGGCATTAAGGAAAGACGCATCTTAAAGGGGCCATATGGTGTTTCTACCATGTTTGAGCGCGCCCTTAAAGGCCTCTTTGCCAAAACAACCGTAACACCCGAAGAAATCGAACTTGTCATCTGTGCAACTTCGAGTCCTGACTATTTCCTCCCCCCTACTGCACCCCTCATTTGTGATAGAATGGGCATGAAGAACGCATGGGGATACGATGTCAATGCTGCTTGCTCTGGCTTTTTATTTTCACTCCATACAGCAGCCAGCTTCATTGAATCGGGGAGATATAAGAAAATAATTGTATTGGGAGGAGACAAAATGTCTTCTTACATTAACTATGAAGATAGAAATTCCTGTATCATCTTTGGAGATGGAGCAGGAGCGGTATTACTGGAACCTTGTGAGGATGGGCATGGAGTCATTGATGGAGAAATGAAGGTTGATGGCCGTGGAGGCGAACAGCTCATCATGAAGGGACTGGGTAGTAAAAATCCGCTGAGTCTAGAAATCTTCAAGCGAAACGAATTCTTCCTATGGCAAGATGGTCGCAATGTCTTTAAGGCAGCCGTCAAAGGAATGTCTGGAGTAACCCTCTCCGTTATGGAGCGCAACAACCTTACAGGAGATGACATTCGCTACCTCGTTCCGCATCAAGCCAACCTCCGTATTATCAATGCTACTGCCCGTATGGCAGGCCTCAAACAAGAGCAAATCATGCTCAATATTGATAAATACGGCAATACTACCAATGGTACTATCCCCCTTTGCCTATGGGATTGGGAGAAAGAGCTTAAACGAGGGGATAACCTCATGATTGCAGCCTTTGGTGGAGGCTTCACTTGGGGCGCAATCTATATGAAATGGGCCTATGATGGTGCAGAAGTAGGGAAATAAGCCTATCTTTTGCCCCTAATTCCGCATCGATTTGTTAGTTTATCCTATGAAAATATCCTTACGCCTTTTCCTCCTAGCGTTTGTGGCTTTCCTATGTGTGTGTGTCGGATGTAAATTCGATGCAGATAGCGAATTCTATCGGGTGACACGAGCGGCTTTTTTCCTTGTGCAAGATACGGCTTCGGGCGAGAAGCAGATTGTTCAATTGAAAGAAGGGACGCTCATCCAAGGATGGAACCAAAGCATTGGCATCGGCAATAGCAAGTTGAGCCATATGACAGGGAGCAATGAGCAATTCTGGATAGCAAATGCAGCTGATCGCTCGGTCTATGAGATCAATGCCCTCGACGAATCCACAGAGAATATCTATGATACGGATTCGCTAACGCCTCATTTCATTTGCCTAGGAACCAAATACCTCCTTATCTCCGATTCTGTTCGCAACCAATTGGGCTTCATGAAGGTGAAGAAGGGCAAAATGGAGGTCGTTAATACCACCCATACCCCCCAACAGGCATACTACCAAAGCGGCTTGTTCTTCCTTCAAGAAAACGACTCGCTTTTGTCGGTCTATAGCGAATTGGCATTGACCCCCATCCAACAGGTAAGCTTGAAGCGCAATATTGAGGACATCCAATTCGATGGAATCGCGGTAGCCCATATCTACACCCGCCTAGACCCCACTAAGCCCCTACATGAGGCGCGCTACGACCGAAACGCACAGGTATTATCTGTAAGTGAGTTTGTGGCAGGTTTCGAGAAACGACAGTATTCGCCCTATTCCTTCCAACGCTATAATAAGGAATGGACAGAACCTGTTACCTTGAACGAACAATCGGCTGTGGTAGGCAGTAACTTCGGTATCAATGATGTATCCAGTTTCCAAATGGATTTCTTCGAAGCAGAAGTATACTACCTCCAATCTGATAGCCTATTTATCTACAACATACACGAACAAAATCGTTCTACAGGCCTATATTTCCCCTATCAAATCCTAGAAAGCTATTATTTCATCGAAGGAATAGGGGAATAGCCGTAGACTTCGACCAATTTTTCTTAACTTGCGCCCGATTTTGCTCCAGCCTGAAAGGTGGCACATAATACATGCTAGATTGCTTATTGAGGGAGGGAGAATGTTTTACATTTAAAGATACATAGATTTTTATATGGCAAAAGCTTCAGATATTAGAAACGGACTTACCATTAAGCATAGTAATGATATTTACAAAGTAACTTCATTTCAACATGTAAAGATGGGTCGTGGTAGTGGATTCTATAGATGTAAGTTGAAAAGTCTGACTTCTGGGAAGGTGATTGAGCAATCGTTTAACTCCAGCGCAAAACTAGAGACTGTACGGGTAGAGCGTCGTAAGTTTGAGTATCTATACGCAAATGGAAATGCTTTAGTATTGATGGATCTCGATTCTTATGAGCAAATCGAGCTTGACAAAGCAATCGTAGATGGCGTAGACATCATGATTGAAGGAATGGAATGCGAAGTATTGTTCAATACTGCCAATGATTCTCCCCTCACAGTAGAATTGCCTCAGTATGTAATCCAAACGGTTAAATACACGGAGCCAGGTGTAAGAGGAGATACGGCTACGAATGCACAAAAGCCTGCAAAACTCGAAAGTGGAGTAGAAATTAAAGTACCCCTCTTTATCAATGAAGGAGATAAAGTAAAGGTTGAGGTATTGACCAAGAAATACGTTGAGCGGGTAAAGAAATAAGCCCCACAGCTATATACAACACGTACAACTTCGTTCTTTTACAGTTCGGCCGTAGCATCAACAGAGGCAATGCTTTTGATGCCCTACTCATCAGGGAGAGGCCTGAAGCGCAGTCTCCCCTCCTCGAGAGGGGCGGGGGTGGGTAAGGAACCGTATTTCCCAACAAAAGCCCATATCGCCTACCCGATGCTACAAAATGCGACACAATTATGGATTTCAAAGAGATACAAGAAATATTAAAGTTGGTAGATGCCAGCAGCTTGACGGAAGTTGAGATCGAACAAGAAGATTTCAAACTCGTTATCCGTAAGAAAATGCCAGAGAGCAATATCATCTACCAACAGGCTCCTGCTGCAATGCAAACGGCTCCTATCATGCCTGCTGCTCCTACAGTTATGGCTCCTCCTGCTTTGGCACAAACGCCTACAGCCGAACCCAAAGCAGAAGAAAAAGCGGCCTCCGATGCACCTGCTTCACAGAACCTATATGAGTTTAAATCTCCTATGATTGGAACCTTCTATAGAGCTTCTTCTCCAGAAACGCCTCCTTATGTGAAGGTGGGAGACCAAGTGCGAAAAGGCCAAATCGTTTGTATCGTAGAAGCCATGAAGTTGTTCAATGAGATTGAATGTGAGGTAGAAGGAACCATCGTGAAAATACTGGTAGATGACGCACAACCAGTAGAATATGATAAGCCTTTGTTTTTAATTGATTTAGGAACATAACCTTATAGCATCTTGTTTAAGAAGATCCTAATTGCCAATCGTGGCGAAATTGCCCTTCGTATCCAACGAACCTGTCGGGAGATGGGCATAAAGACTGTGGCAGTCTATTCGACAGCCGATAAAGACAGCCTCCATGTACGATTCGCAGATGAAGCGGTATGCATTGGCCCTCCTGCTAGTAGCGAAAGCTATTTGAGTATGCCTAGCATTATCGCCGCTGCCGAAATCACAGGGGTGGATGCCATCCACCCAGGCTATGGATTCCTAGCCGAAAATGCGGAATTCTCCCAACTCTGTGCCGATCACCATATCAAGTTCATTGGTCCTAATGCAAAGGTCATCTCTACTATGGGAGACAAGGCCAGTGCAAAAACGGCCATGAAGGCAGCAGGGGTTCCTGTTGTGCCAGGCTCCGATGGCCTATTGGAATCGATCGAGCATGCCCTCGAAATTGCTGAGGAAATCGGCTATCCTGTATTGCTCAAAGCAACAGCAGGAGGAGGAGGAAAAGGGATGCGACTCGTACACGCAGCCGAAGAGATGGAAAACGCATGGAATTCTGCTCGTGCAGAAGCAGGGGCAGCCTTCGGAAATGCAGGGGTATACCTCGAAAAGTACATACTCGAACCCCGACATATCGAAATCCAAATCGTGGCCGACCAGTTTGGCAACGTATCGCATATGTCAGAACGAGATTGTACCATCCAACGCCGTCACCAAAAGCTGGTAGAGGAGTGCCCAAGCCCTATCCTCAGTCACGAAACCCGTATTGCTATGGGGGAAGCAGCCGTTGCGGCAGCTCAATATGTCGACTATGAGGGGGCAGGTACAGTGGAGTTCATCTATGATAAGAATGGCAATTTCTATTTCATGGAGATGAATACCCGTATCCAAGTGGAGCATCCTGTAACGGAGGAGATATTTGACTTTGACCTCATCAAGGAGCAAATCCGAATTGCGGCAGGAGAGAAGATTTCTGGCAATGCTTATTTCCCACAGCGTCTACACGCCATGGAGGTACGAATCAATGCCGAGGATGTCTTCAAGAACTTCCGTCCTTCTCCAGGGGTTATCACCGAATTCCACAAGCCTGGCGGACATAAGGTTCGGGTGGATACCCATGCCTATGCGGGCTATGAGATTAATCCTTATTATGATTCGATGATTGGGAAGCTGATTGTGTCGGCTTTTACCCGTGAGGAGGTGATTGCCAAGATGGAACGGGCATTGGAGGAGTTCATTATCCAAGGGATTAAGACAACCATCCCCTTCCATAAGAAATTGATGCGAGACGAAAACTTCCGCTCAGGCATTTTCTCAACCAAATTCCTCGATACCTTTGATATGGGAACCGAGGAGGATGAGGACTAGGCCTTAGTAGAAAGATATATTGTATAAAAGTGTTTGCTCCCAAAGGTTGTCATGCCTTTGGGAGCAAATATGTTTATGACCTATCTATGAGGAGCTATTTATGCACTCCTTGTTTCTTCATATACCGAATGGTCGAAGGAGCAACCCCAAATTCTGGAGCAATGTCTATCCCATAGGAATGTACAACCCCCACCTTAATCATGGCCATATGGTGAATGGCATGCTCTAGCGCGTAAATCAATTCGCGTTGGAGGGTAGTTTCTGTAGGGGTAGCTGCACCGCCTTCCTCATAGGCAAAGTCGTTCATCAACACAACCTGCTTCGATAGGTCGCAGGCCAACAATTGGGATTGGATGCTGGAAAGGCGTTGGCGTGCAAATGCCCGTTCGCGTTCAAGCTGCGTTTCGCGCTTCCGCCAATCAAAGGATACCCGCTCTGCATCAATCCCATCCACAACAGTTTGGAAGGCCTCGATGATATGTCGGGTATGTTTGCCTATGCTAGCCCCGCTCAAAATAGGAAGGGGGCTTGTATATTGGTTGTCATCCAACAACTCTGTCAGCCCCTGTAATTGAGACACGACTTGGGATAGGTATTTTGCTAAAGACATGGAGATGGTAGGATTAAGAGTGATATTGCCCATGGAGCGTGGGCGGCGATGATAATGCTATTTCTAACTTATAATTTCGTATCAATTTTACTAAAAAAATACAAAACCCTCATAGCTTTACCGATTTATTCGGTAATTTTTAAGGAAAGGCAATATCAGAAGACGTATCTACCACGTATAGAAGAGTCCTGAATTGATGGAAGGAAATGCTGCTGCTCGCGCCCCTCCTAAGGCTCCGTAAAATCCAAAGTTCAATCCTATCTTATTGGCAAATTGGTAGGAAGCTTTTACTCCCCAAGCATTGTACTCAGCATTGTTTATATAGAGAGCGGTATGCTCGACACTTCCATCATCGAAATCCCGATTCACAATCACATGTCGCAAATCAACATTGAGGCTAAACCATAGGTCTTTGACAGGCTGATAGCCTCCTTCGACCAATGCCCGTACTTCATGGCTATAGTTGTGGGTACGTATGGCCACTCCCGAATCGGTAAAGAGGTAGCCTTTGTTCCAGCCTTTCCCCACCGCAATTGTCGGAATAAACGTCCAATTCTCATAGCCCGTCCGAAGCCCTGTACTGTAGTCTACCCGAAAGTTTCGTGTTTCTACCCGTACCTGAGCCGATACCGCAACTTTGTCTTGGGTAAAGGTATACTTCCCTGCCAAAGCAATATTGCTAAAGCCATTCAACCGACCTGCAGGCAAGGTATCTGGCAAATAAGTCGTCGGGATAATCTCATCTTCTGTTGAGAGTATCTTGAAGGGCAATGCGGCTGTAAGGGTAATCTTATCGGTTATCCCAACTTCGGCATAGGCCTGCACCGTAAAGTCGCGGGCGTATCGACGTAAGACGGGGTTCTCCCCCTGAAAGGCCAATAGCTCATTGTAGCGAATAAAGGTATAGCTCAATTGCCCAAAGCCATGGAATTTGCCAGGAGCCCAAGGTCCTCCTGCGTAAAGCGTACTACCTGCTAGGAGAAAACAAAAGAATAAAAGGATGCGAGTCTGCATAGGAGCGAAGATTTTGGCGTTAAAAGAAGGAAAACAGCGGGTATAGCTGCTGTAAGTATAAAACAAAATGAAATTCTTCCTTCAAATATCGCTAAATTAAGTTTTTGGATTGTCTGATAAAGGACAATATCATTATCGGTTTGCGGCTTTCTTGAAGCTGTTGTATCTTGAAGGAAGCATATATACTACTTACTACAACTATTTGATCGGCTTTCTCGAACTGATTGGTTCATTAACTCACGCATTATGCATATTCTTATTATTGGCAATGGGATTGCGGGTATTTCTGCCGCTAGGCATATCCGTAAATTAAGTGACCATTCTATTACGGTGGTATCCTCAGAGACGGATCATTTCTTCTCTCGTACAGCCCTCATGTATATTTATATGGGGCATATGAAGTATGAACACACCAAACCCTATGAGGATTGGTTCTGGGAGAAGAACCGAATCTCGTTGAAACGCGCTTTCGTGACGCGCATCCATACTGAAACAAAAGAGGTGGAATATGAAACGGGTGAACGGGAGAAGTTCGATAAGCTCATCCTCGCTACAGGTTCAAGACCCAATCGCTTTGGTTGGCCTGGCCAAGACTCGAAGGGGGTACAAGGGCTATATTCCTACCAAGACCTAGAGTCTATGGAGGAATACTCTAAAGACTTAAAGCAAGCGGTAATCGTAGGGGGAGGATTGATTGGGATTGAAATGGCGGAGATGTTCCATTCTCGTCATATTCCTGTGGTATTCCTCGTACGAGAAAATAGCTTCTGGGATCGGGTATTGCCCGCAGATGAATCGGACATGATTAATCGGCATATCAGGAAGCAAGATGGGATTGATTTACGTCTCACTACAGAGCTAAAAGAGATTGTGCCTGATCATTCAGGAAGGGTGAAGGCGGTTATTACCAATTCGGGGGAGACCATCCCTTGCCAATTCGTCGGATTGACGGTAGGGGTACACCCACGCATCGAATTGGCCGAAGGTACAGGCATCGAAACCCATCGGGGCTTCCTCGTGAATGAATTCCTCGAAACTTCGGTGAAGGACATCTATGCGATAGGAGATTGCACCCAATTGCGCAAGTCGAAAGACCATCGCCGTCCTGTGGAGGCCATTTGGTATACAGGCAAGAAAATGGGGCCTGTATTGGCACAAACTATTTGTGGAAACCCTACAAAATACGACCAAGGAATCTGGTTTAACTCGGCCAAGTTCTTTGATATTGAGTACCAAGTATATGGTACCGTTTACAATACGCTGCGTCCGATGGATGCGCATCTGTATTGGGAGCACCCTGATGGCACTAAGTCGATTCGAATCATCTATGAAACGGAAGGGAAGACGGTCATTGGCTTCAACCTCATGGGGGTTCGGTACCGACATGACGTTTGCGAACAATGGATTGCGAACCATACCCATATTGAACAGGTATTGGAGGATTTAGGAGCGGCAAACTTTGATCCTGAGTTCTTCTCGCAATATGAGCATATGATTGTGGCACAATACAATGCCCAAAATCCTGAAGCCAATGTCCGCCTAAAGCATAAGCGTGGCCTTAAGCGCGCGCTCGAAATCATCAAAGGCATGTTCTAATTTCCCTTTATTCCTATCTATTTTATAAGCAAATCATTATGCAATCCATTCGTTATATTGGAACCGCTTTATTTGTGGCAGCTTTCCTCCTTTTTATTGCGCTGCCTTTTATGAATACCTATAAGATTTCAGATGAAAGTCTGGCACTCCTCAAGAATGAACAAAAGGTTACAGGTATTCATGAGGAAGCTGTATTCGCTGCTCTAGAGGAAATTAAGGGACAAGAGTATGGGAAATTGGCTTTCCTTTCAGCTGTAAAAACCCAATTGGATAAGGCTAATGTTGTGATTGAGAAGGCGAAAGAGACCGATAGTTCGATTTATGGCCTAGGAAGCTACCAATTCAAGGAATATTCTTTCTGGATTATCTACTTCTCTGGGGTTGGTCTCGTCGCGCAGCATTCGAATCTCTTCCTTATCCTCATCCTAATTGGCCTTATCATTGGCGGACTGATTAATATTATCCCCCGATTCTTTGAGGGGCAACCAGGGATTAAGAACAATGGGGTATTCTTCCGCCCCGAACTCAATCGGAAGTGGTCGGGTATCATCCTCGGTACGTTCATGATTGTGTTCTATATCCTCCTCTATTTCTATCCGAAATACATACCTGAATGGGTCAATATATTCAATCCATTGAGCTTTATGACCAATGGAGGCTATGCTTCTCAATGGTATATGTACGGACTCCTCTATACCATTGCGGTATTTGTGATGGGGATTCGAATGATCGCGAAGTATCGACATAGCCGATACCAGATTATTCGAACTTGTTCGGTGATGTTCTTCCAATTGACCTTCGCTTTCATGTTGCCCGAAATCCTCGCAGCATTGAATCAACCCTATATGGACTTTAAGAACATTTGGCCATTGGACTATAGCTTCTTCTATGATTACCGCATCAATGGGTACCTGCAAGGAGGAAGCGAAATCGGGGGAACAGGCATGCGTGTAGGGATGTTTATGTTTATTTGGGGGCTGATTATGTTGTTTGTAGCCGTGCCTTTGTTTACGTATCTGTATGGAAAGCGTTGGTATTGTTCATGGGTATGTGGCTGTGGAGGCCTAGCCGAAACTCTCGGTGATCCTTTCCGCCAACAGTCGGACAAGTCTTTACGTGCTTGGCAAATTGAACGATACCTGATTCATGGAGTATTGGTATTTGCGGTTGTGATGACAAGCTTTGTGCTGTATACCTATTTTACAGGAAAATCGAGTTTCTTAGGCTTGGATAGCTATTGGATGCGTGATAAGTATGGCTTCTTGATCAGTTCTATTTTTGCAGGAGTTGTCGGAACAGGCTTCTATCCTTTGATGGGGAACCGCGTATGGTGCCGATTCGGATGCCCACTTGCAGCTATCTATGGTATCATCCAACGAACAAAATCCCGTTTCCGTATCACCACAAATGGCGGGCAATGTATTTCCTGTGGAAACTGTTCGACTTATTGTGAGATGGGAATTGATGTACGCGCATATGCACAGAAAGGGCAAAATATTGTGCGAGCTTCTTGTGTTGGTTGTGGCGTTTGTTCGGCTGTATGTCCAAGAGGTGTATTGTCTTTGGAAAATGGACCATTGGAAGACCGCATCAACGAAGGAAAATACTAGAAATAACGATACAAAATAGACCGATTGCCTTACTGAAAAGGGCTGTCTCCTAGATGGAAGACAGCCCTTTTGCTATATTGGCTAAGAAGAGATAAGCCTGATTACCAATTGTAATCGAATTGATCCATCTCCTCTACACTCTTTGTCAATAGGTCGATACTTGCTTGAATATCCTCTTTGTTTGCGGTCTCCACCACCGAATGAATATGACGTGTCGGGATCGAGATACAACCCGCTATAGCACCCGTCCGACCTGAACGTTGGATGGCTGCTGTATCGGTTCCTCCTCCTGTGAGAATCTCCAACTGATACGGGATATTGTTTCGTTCTGATACCGCTTTCATAAAACGAACCATGCGGTTGTCACAAATGACAGAACTATCCATGATTTTAATGGCGGTTCCTTTCCCCAAAATCGTGATTTTCTGATGATCTTGCGCCCCAGGCACATCATTGGCAATGGTTACATCTAGCCCAATCCCAAAATCAGGATCAATTTGGCTGGTCGCGACGATGGCTCCTCGAATCCCAACCTCTTCTTGTACCGTAAATACCGCATAGAAATCATATGCAGGCGTTTCCATGTTTCGGAGTGCTTCAATGAGGATAAAGACAGAGATACGGTTGTCGAGAGATTTCGTAGAAACACAATCTCCCATTTCAATGAGGTCTCTTTCTCGCGTAACGACATCCCCAACAGATACAATCTCTTTTACCTTATCACCCGACATTCCAAAATCAATGAAGTAATCTTGGATTTTAGGGGCTTTGGTTCGTTCGGCCGAACTCATAAGGTGGATAGGCTTGCTACCCATTACCCCAACAATATCTTCTTTTCCATGAACGATTACGCGTTGAGCTGTCAATGTCTTAGGATCAAACCCACCTAAGGTATGAAATCGCCCGAACCCATCTTTCTCAATATGGGTGATGATGAACGAGATCTCATCCAAATGTGCGGCTGCCATGATTTTCTTTTCTGATGAACGCCCGCGCTTAATCGCGATAAAGTTTCCCATTTTGTCCACATAAGATTCATCCACTAGCGGCGCCACTTCTTCCATTACCACTTTCCGAATCCGCTCTTCTCGTCCTGGAGCACCAGGAGTAATGCACACCTTTTTCAATAATTCAATATGTAAAGCCATTGTCGTGAGATTAATATAATCGTGGCTAGAGTCCACGTATCGTTTATATGTTTGCTAACTATGCAAAAATAACCTTATTGCCTTCAAATAAAAATGATCTTTCTTTTTACCCTTTTAACGTCCTTCAACAAAGTCGGGGTTGTGTAGACATGGGTACAGGCTCGACTGTTGCTGAAAATTCTGTATATTGGCGTATAGCTTTATTTAGAAGTCTTTATGCGTATTCTCAGTATTCGTTTTAAGAATTTAAATTCCCTCAAAGGAGAATTTGAGATCCATTTTGATCAAGCTCCCTTTGCTGAAGCAGGCCTATTTGCCATTACAGGCCCCACAGGGGCAGGGAAAACAACCATCCTTGATGCAATTGTAGTGGCACTGTATGGTACTGTTCCACGCTATGATGGCAAACAAGGGAAGGAAGTCAGCCAACTCATGACGCGACATACAGGGGTATGTTGGTCGGAGGTTGAGTTTGAGGTGGATGAAGTACGATATCGTTCGAAATGGAGCCTCAGACGTGCCCGCAACAAAGCTGGGGGTAAGTTCCAAACACCCCAAATGGAGTTGGCGTATGCTGTCTCAGGCGATTTCCTTATTAGTCGAAAACTCTCTGAAGTACGTAAAAAGATAGTCGAATTAACAGGATTGGACTATGCCCGCTTTATGCGTTCGGTTATGCTCGCACAAGGGGATTTTGCCGCTTTTCTAAAGGCAGATACAAAGGAGCGAGGTCGCCTATTGGAACGAATTACAGGAACCGAAATCTATTCGCGTATCTCTCAACAGGTACATGATAAGGAACGCCACTCAAAAGCCGAATGGGAAAAGCTTGAAGCCGAAATCTCAGGGGTTAAACCCTTAGAGGAGACAGAACGCAAGGTATTGGAACAAACAATTGAGGAGACGAAGACACGCCTAACGCAATTGAGAGGGGCGCTAGAGAAAACCCGAAAGGCATTGGCATGGCGTAAAAACCTAGACCAATTGATGCAGCATAAGGCCAAGCTTTTGGAGAAAGCCCAAGAGCTAGCCCGTAAAGTAGATTTGTTTGGGTCAGAGGAGAAGCGATTGGCATTGCACCAAAAGACCCAACCTCTATTGCCTTTATGGGTAGAATGGGAAGGTGCAGGAAAGCGAATGGAAGAACTAGAAGCGTCGCAAGTCGAATTGGCAAAAGAAATCCCCTATTTACTTATCCGTCAGAAGAAGCGACAGAATAATTATGAGACAATACAACGGGAGTTGGCCGTTACCCGAAAAAAGGCGGAAGAACTTGAACCCTTTATCCATAAGGTTCTGGAGCTAGATAGCGAGTTAGCTTTGTTGAGGAAGCGAGAGGCGAAAGAGAAGAAAGAAGTAGAGGCGCTGCGCAAACAAACCCACAATGCAAAGCATAAAGCAGAAAAAGCGCGGAAAACCCATATTAAGCATCAATTGGAGCTGGGAGATATAGATGAATGGCTGGAAGCCCACAGTCATTTGCTTACGCTTGAAATGGAACTCCCCTTGATTCAACAATCCCTCGAAAGAATACAGGAATTGGCTGCGGAGCAAAAAGCGGAAAAAGCGAATGAGGCAAAAGTGCAGACACGTATTCAAACGTATCAACAGGATAAAATAACGAAGCAAAGAGAGAAGGAAAAGCGTAACAAGCAATTGGAGAAGCAAGAAACAAAGGTGCTGGAGTATCGAACAGCCCTACAAGCCTTGCCCAATAGCGATACTGTGGAACAAGAACTCCTTGCCCTTCAACCCTATATCGCTTCTCTCGAACAATTGCTACGGATAGCCAAAGAGTGGAAGGAGTGGGAGGATAAGGAGGCCAATTTGATCGCACGTTTCTCGGCAGTCGAAACACAATTAAAGGCTACACACCAAAAGCGTTTGACAATCCAAACCCAAGAAACCCATGCACAAGAGAAGTTAACCCTACTCGAACAATTGCACGAACAAGAGCTACGGATCGCTAAATATGAGAAGGATCGAACGAACCTCACATCCGAGGCTCCATGTCCGCTTTGTGGCTCTACGCATCATCCTTATGTAAAAGATAACTACCATGCAGATAGTTCCCAAACCCGTAAGGATAGAGATGCCCAAAAGCGGATTTGTAAGAAACTAATGAAGGAATTGAAGGAGCTGGAAAAGCTGGAAGCCAGCTTAGTAGCGAATAAAGAAGCCTTACAACAACAATTGATTGGAGGGAAAGAGAATGCTGAAAAGCTCCACCACACCTTTAAGCAAACCACAAAAAATCAACATAACTCCTTTTCTATAGAGCATCCAACACATATTCAATCTTCTATAGAAGCAGAGAAAAAACGTTTAGGACAATTGACTGTAGAGCGTAAGGAGAGCAAGCGATTGCAGGAGGCTCTTACACAGGCAGAGAAAAAGTTGCAAAAGTTGAGAGAAACAATGATGACTCAACAACATGCAATCGAACAAGTAACATTATCCATTCAACAGCTAGAAGGACAAGTACAGCAATTTGATGGGCGAATACAGTCGATACAAGCAGAACTAAACGAACAACAAAAGGAGCTTCAACATATGCTCTCTGCTTACAATTGGGAGCTCCCTTCGCTTGCTAAGCATACAAGCTTTCTTCAGAAGCTCAAGAAAGAACGAAAGGCTTTCACAATGAAAGAGGCTGAAAGCGAGCGACTGAAAAAGGCTGTCCAGAAGGGAAAACATGAGCGTGAAAAAACAGATAATCAATATGTTAGCCTCAATAAGCAATTAGAGAAATTAGAGGAAGAGCATACAACTACTCGACTTCTAGTCTTTGAAAAGAATAAGCTTCGCTCGGAAAGCAGCCAGCATTTTTCTGACCCGAATCCCAAAACTGAACAACTCTTATGGAAGAGACGGATACAGGGAATAGAGAAAAAAGCTACACATGCCCAACGACTCTTAAAGGAGGTGGAAGCTGCTCTTACAAAACGGCAAGCCCAAGAGACAGAAAATGTCGTACAACTGGATAAGGTGGCGACTAAACGAGATCAATTACAAGCCGAACTCCATAGTCGTTCGATAGAAAAAGGCTTTGCATCTATAGAAGCCCTCGAAGCAGCTCGTTTATCAGAAGAAGCCTATGCATACTTGCAAAAGGAATCTAAAAAATTAGCGGAGCAAAGTATTAAGTCGAAGACTTCCCTACAAAGTATAGAGACGGATATTCAAAAGGCCTATAAACAGCAACTTACGGAGGATGACTCGGAAGCTTTGGAGAAACAGCTTGTAGAACAGGAAGCTATATACGTTCATGTAAGCGAGGAAATGGGAGGCTATGGAGAACGTCTTAAACGGGATGATTTAAATCGAGAGCAAGGGAAGGCATTATTGTATAAAATTGATAGCCGCAAGCGCGAATGGCAACGCTGGAAGAACCTGCATGATTTGATTGGTTCACGAGATGGTAATAAGTTCAGTCGATTTGCACAAGCATTAACATTGGCGCATTTGGTACGATTGGCGAATGGACACCTCTATAAATTAAACTCTCGATATAGCATCCAGAATGCTGAGGCTGATCCTAATAGCCTTGGGTTGGAGATTGTTGACCATTATCAGGCCGATACCATTCGATCGATGAAGAGCCTTTCAGGAGGGGAGAGCTTTTTGGTTAGCCTCGCATTGGCACTAGGCCTATCCGAATTGGCTAGCCAGCGTGCCAATATTGAATCCCTTTTCATAGATGAGGGTTTTGGTACACTTGATCCACAAACCCTAGATACAGCTATTACCACCTTGGAAAACCTTCAAGCAAATGGGAAAACAATTGGTATCATCTCCCATGTGGAGGCGCTTAAGGAACGTATTGCAACGCAGATTCAAGTGAAAAAACAGAGTGGCGGCATTAGCACACTGGAGATATTCCCACGTGTAGAGGCGTAAAAAGAAGGCGATTTTGATATGTTTTTCGATATTTTCACGGAATTAAACGATGTAGGCTTTCTATCCTAGGGAATCATTCTCAGAATTGTCGAAAAACTTAATATATTCGCCTCGTTATCTTATAATCAAATACCCATACACATCACAAAGCACCTAAGCTATGCGCAATACAATTTACTTATTATTACTATTTGCTGTCGTAATCTGTGCCTGTAACAAAGGAGAATCAGACGCGAAAGCAGCCAATGAGGAGGCTCAAAAAGAGGCACAAGCCTTTATTGATGAGTATACTGCGGAGTATATGAAGCTTGCATATGAAGCTTCTGATGCACAATGGCTCTCCCTCACTCGAATGGTTGAAGGGGATACAACGAATGAGCACAAAGCACAAGTGGCAAATGAAGCATTTGCAGACTTTACAGGAAGCAAAGAGAATATTGAAAGAACCCGTGAACTGTTGGAGAACAAAGACCAGCTTACGCCTATTCAGGTCAAACAATTGGATGCAATTCTCTATGAAGCAGCAGGAAATCCTGGTACGGTTGCAGATGTTGTAAAGGCACTTATTAAGGCATCAACAGAGCAAGAAAAAGCATTGTATAGCTTTAAATATACCATTGGGGGCAAGGAAGTAGATCCGAATGAGTTGGTTACAGGTTTAGTAGAAGAGCAAAATCCAGAGAAACGACGAGAATTGTGGCTCGCATCTAAGGAAGTAGGAAAGGGCTTGAAAGGGGGATTGGAAAAATTAAGAGACCTTAGAAATAAATCTGTTCAAGCATTGGGGTATGATAATTACTTTGCTTATCAAGTATCAGATTATGGAATGAGTGTGGAGGAAATGCGTACCTTGAATAGCCAGCTTATCAGTGAAATTTGGCCATTGTACCGAGAACTACACACATATGCACGCTACGAATTGGCGAAAAAGTATGGAGTAAAGGAGGTTCCAGAGATGATTCCTGCTGATTGGTTGCCTAATCGTTGGGGACAAGATTGGAATGCTATGGTGAAGGTGGAAGGGATTGACCTTGATGCTTCTTTGAAGGATAAAGATGCCAATTGGATTGTGGAGCAAGGAGAAGATTTTTACAAGAGTTTGGGCTTGGGTGCATTGCCTCAAAGCTTCTATGATAAATCAGATATGTTTCCCGTTCCAGAAGGGGCAGAGTATAAGAAAAACAACCACGCTTCGGCTTGGCATATGGATTTGGAGAATGATGTTCGATGCCTCATGAGCATTACCCCAACAGCCGACTGGTATGAGACGGTTCACCATGAACTAGGGCATATCTATTATTATATGCTATATGCTACAGAGGATGTGCCTCCCCTTTTGAGAGGAGGAGCTAACCGAGCATATCACGAGGCATTTGGTAGTATGCTGGGATTGGCAGCTATGCAAAAGCCTTTCCTTGAAGCCCGCGGATTGATCGAAAAAGGTGTGGAAACAGATGAGATGAATTTGCTTCTTAAGGAAGCTTTGAACTATATTGTATTTATTCCTTGGTCTTCAGGGGTGATGACAGAATTTGAGCATGCCCTTTATGCTGAACCTCTTTCTGTTGGTGAATTCAATAAAAGATGGTGGGATTTGAAGGCAAAGTATCAAGGGATTGTTCCGCCAGTAGAGAGAAGTGAGGAGTATTGTGATGCTGCAACTAAAACCCACATTAATGATGATGCGGCTCAATACTATGATTATGCACTTTCCTATGTACAATTGTTCCAATTCCATAACCATATTGCTACCAAAATCTTAAAGCAAGACCCTAGAGCAACAAACTATTATGGAAGTAAAGAAGTTGGTGATTTCCTGAAGCAGGTTATGAGTCCTGGGGCAACAAGAGATTGGCGGGAGCTTACGCGGGAGTCTATAGGGGAAGACTTAAGTGCAAATGCAATGCTTAACTATTTTGCTCCCCTTACAGATTATATTAAGAAATTAAATGAAGGGCGAACACATACCCTTCCTGAAAAATTATAGGCAAAAGCAACATACAAATCGAGTAAGCCGAATAACGTAACTGTTATTCGGCATTTCTTTTTCTAGCAAGAATGGCACATCTTGATATTCCAACTAGAAAATAAAATACGTGCAAATGACAGCTACCTGACAAATTCCTCTTCCTAGAGCTACTACATTTGTAGAGAAGTTAATTTCTATATGATAAGAAAAAACCTGATTTCGCTATTCCTGTTTATAAGTCTCATTACTCTTGGCATCGCAAACCTGCATGCCCAACGCGAATTGCCGATAGGAAGCATTGCTCCTAATATCAATGCGAGCACCTATAAAGGAGAACAATTCTCTTTAGAGGAAGCAGTTAAACAAGGGCCAGTCGTTCTGGTTTTTTATCGAGGGCAATGGTGTCCACATTGTAATCGGCATATGAGTGCGTTGCAAGATTCGCTTAATCAAATCACTGCACTAGGGGGGCAGGTCATCGCAATAACCCCAGAAATGCCTGATCGAATTGAAAAGACTGTAAACAAGACAGATGCGAGCTTCCGTATCATCTATGATGAGAACCACAAGATTATGGATGATTACGAAGTAACATTTAAACTTCAAGGCGGTAAGAACTTTATTTATACCCTCGGTGGCATTAACATCAACAAAGCCAATGGGAACAATGATCGTGTTCTACCTGTACCCGCCACTTATATCATTGGAAAAGGAAAAAGTATTAAAGGTTCCTATTTTAATGAAGATTATTCGAAACGAATGCCCGTTAGGGACATCATAGATATACTACGCAGCTTATAGCTGTATGTGAAAGATGCAATAATTTGCGCAACAAGTAAACAGGAAAAAAGGGAGAATGGCTACCGCGTATCGCACGGTAGCCTCTTTTTATATTATGGGTGCTGTTTCCCTAAAAAGGGTTGACGCAAATACTATTCACGCCTATTCCCAACTGGGTATTGGCATGAGCAGTACTGTTTGTAGGAATACCCAGCTGGGAATAGGCGTGGTCAACGCTGTTCGTACGAATACCCAGCTGGGAATATGCGTGAACAACGCTGTTTGCTGGGATTAGTCTTTATGTGTGAAAAGCTTAGAGATCGCCCCTTCCGTATTCTTAAAGATTCGCTGATGGATATCTTCATTATTGGCCTTCTCGAATGTCAAGCCTGTCAGGGTTTCATATACCTCTATATAACGGTTTGAGATTTCATAGACTACCTCATCAGGCATATTGGGCATGACTTGGCCATCTTTTCCCTGAAAATTATTGGCCATTAGCCATTCTCGCACAAACTCTTTAGAAAGTTGTTTTTGAGTTTCCCCTTTAGCTTGTCGTTCCTCATATCCCTCTGCATAAAAATACCGAGCCGAATCAGGGGTATGAATTTCATCCATCACATAAATACGCTCGTATTCATCATACCCAAATTCATACTTTGCATCTACAAGTATGAGGCCTCTTTCTTTTGCCATTTCACTCCCCTTATTATACAACCGAAAAGCATAGGCTTTAATTTCTGCTAACTCATCGATGGGGATTATGCCCGATTTAATGATTTCCCTTTCACTGATGTCCATATCATGACCAATCATGGACTTAGTAGTAGGGGTAAGAATTGGTTCAGGAAGCTTATCATTCTGTTTCAATCCTTCTGGCAAGGTCATCCCACAAATCTCACGACCTCCATCTCGATAGATTCTCCATGCGTGGCCTGCAAGGTATCCTCTAACCACCATTTCTATAGGATAAGGTGTGAGCTTTAGGCCAATGGTTACATTTGGATCGGGCACAGCCAATACATGATTCGGAACAATATCTTTGGTTGCTTCAAAAAAGAAGGCAGCTGTTTGATTCAACACCTGCCCTTTATATGGAATTGTTCTTGGAAGAATATGATCAAAAGCTGAGATTCGATCGCTGGTAACAAACACCAAATACGCCTCAAAAATATTATACACATCTCTCACTTTTCCTTGATAACGGCCTGCCTGTAAAGTGAAGTTAAACGAGGTTTCTTTAATTGTATTTGTCATGCTAAAGGTTTTACAGTATGCTGCAAAGTAACAGCTTTTCGACTGAGAATGAAAGCTTATGGGGGCTTATATCTAGAGAGGAATGCTTCGAATTATGCAATGCTTCATAGTAACTAAGATTTATGTTTGGTTTTTGTTAAGGGACGTTGCATTTTTGCAGGCACATTCTTAACCAAGGAATATTGAATATGTCATATCTATTCACATCAGAGTCTGTATCTGAAGGGCATCCAGATAAATTAGCTGACCAAATATCCGATGCTGTATTGGATGCAATTTTAAGAGAAGATCCTCGTTCGCGCGTTGCTTGTGAAACGTTGGTAACGACAGGATTAGTAGTACTGGCCGGAGAGATCAGAACGAAGGCGAAAATTGATTATCAAAAAGTAGTAAGAGATACCATTACGAAAGTGGGGTATACTTCTGAAGACTATAAGTTTTGTGCAGAATCTTGTGCGATTATTTCTTCCCTGCATCGCCAGTCTGAAGATATTGCACGAGGTGTAGATGTTGGAGATGAAGAGAGCCAGGGGGCAGGAGACCAAGGAATGATGTTCGGGTATGCTACCAATGAAACCCCCGAATATATGCCTATGGCATTGGCCTTCGCTCATAGATTGGTGAAGACCCTTGCAGACATTCGAAAGAATGAGCCTGAGGTTATGCCATACCTTCGACCCGATAGCAAGTCGCAGGTAACCATTGAATATGGTGAAGATGGAAAACCCGTTCGTGTACATACCATCGTTGTTTCTACTCAACATGATGATTTCGTCAAGCCTGAAGATGATTCTCCAGAAGCGCAAGCAAAGGCAGATGAACAAATGCTTACACAAATCCGTGAGGATATCATTAAGCATTTAGTACCACGCGTGATACCAGCAGAATTATTGAAAGATACGACCTATCATGTGAATCCGACAGGTAAATTTGTAATCGGTGGGCCGCATGGAGATGCTGGATTAACTGGCCGCAAGATTATTGTAGATACATATGGAGGTAAAGGAGCACACGGAGGGGGGGCATTCTCTGGCAAAGATTCTTCAAAAGTAGACCGTAGTGCTGCCTATGCCACTCGTCATATTGCTAAGAATTTAGTGGCTGCAGGAGTCGCAGATGAGGTGCTTGTACAAGTTGCATACGCAATTGGGGTTGCAAATCCTGTGTCGATCAATGTAAATACATATGGTACTGCTAAAGTGGGATGCAGTGATGCGGAAATCGCAGAAAAGGTAGCAGAAATTTTCCCTATGACTCCTGCTCGAATCGTTAGTAGATTGGGACTATTGAACCCTATTTTCTCAGAAACGGCTGCATATGGGCATATGGGGCGCGAAGCCTATGATATAGAAGTGCCAGTTGAGTACGTTAGAGTAGAAAATAATGGACACGGGCGTCAAGAAATTCGTACAAAAGAGATGAAAAATGTCACCTTCTTTAGTTGGGAAAAGCTTGACTATGTAGATAAGGTGAAAGCTGCTTTTGGGCTTGCCTAGAAATAGATGAATATAATATTTAAGAGCATTGACTTTTACAGAGGATATGTTCTTCTTTTTGAATGAGCCAATGGATGTAGGAATACATCCATTGGCTCATTATATATGACCGTTTAAACATTAAATCTCGACTCAGCCCCTTTTTTATCTATATTTGGGTAAGGGTAAGATAAAAAGAATGAGCAAGGGGTTAGGGTTGACTCCCACGAAATGTGGTTGAGTCCCCTAATTTTCCTTTTAAACCCCTCCTATTTTAAATAAAAAAAACTTTTATATATTTTTTAGGCCGTGCCTTTTTTAGGCACGGCCTTTGTTTATATATAAGTGTACGACAATTTGATTACACTATCTGGAGATTCTCCAGAATTTGTATAAAGAAAATGAGCAAGGGGTTAGGGTTGACTCCCACAGTAGTGGTTGAGTCCCCTAATTTTTTTTGAAATTATTAATGTTCAAAAAAATAAATCTATCTGCTCTACCGTTGTATAAGTGAATGAATATAAATGCTATTTGTATAGCATCTCAAAATATAAAGTCTCTGAGCTATTAGCATAATAGTATAAGAGATAAAGAATGAGCAAGGGGTTAGGGTTGACTCCCACAATATGTGGTTGAGTCCCCTAATTTTTTTATGCCCCTCCCTAATCCCTTTATTAATCCGCTAAGTATCAATAATTTATTATCAAGCTGGATTTACTGGCAAATTTGAACCATTGAGGCTTAGATTGTGACTACTCAACCCCAATTCTGATTCTCAAGCCTGTTTTTATCTATATTTGGGTAAGGGTAAGATAAAAAGAATGAGCAAGGGGTTAGGGTTGACTCCCATGGAATGTGGTTGAGTCCCCTAATTTTCTTTTATGACCATCTCGTTTTAAAAAACGATTGTATATAAAAATATAGACAGTTGTCCATAAGTAGGGCAACTGTCTATATTTTTATACAGATTGTACTTTTTAATAGAAAACTACTTCGCAGCCTGTAGCATCTTTAAATGCCTGAACCTTTTTCTCTGTTAACTTGGTTCTATAGCAGGTGATTCGTTTGAGTTTGGGCAGAACTAAGAGAGACTTTAAACTTTTAATGGATGTATTGGAACAGTCAATCTCTACTAACTCTGCTAAGGTTTCCAATGCCTTTAAATCCTTGATAGGAGTTCCTCCAAATTTCAAGACCTGCAGCTGCTTATTTTTTACAAGAGGCTCAAGAGACTCTACTGCCGTGTTCTCACAGGTGAATTTTTTTAAATTACCCAATTTAGATAGGATGCTTATATCTGCAATAGGGCTACGTGCACATGAGAGTACCTCCAGAGACGAAATACGACTTATAGGAGCCAAAGAAGCAATTTGGGTATTGGAGAAATAAAGCACTTTTAATTTCGGAAAAAGCTTTAGAGGGGTTAAGTCACCAATATTAGTGGTGTTCTCAAAACCAATTGAGTCACTATAGATAAGTGAATGAAGCGCTTCTTTCGATAAGGAGGAAGGAATATCTACATGTTGTTTGAAAATCCCCTGCCATTCTCCAGAGAGTTGATCCCACCATTTCGTGAGGGCTTCACTTTGGTGTACCACAAGTACCGTAGGATTATTGTGCAAGAAGATATTTACCTCGCTATGTTGGAGGGGGGACTCATCACAATAGATTTTTTCCAATTGCCCTAGTCCAATAAGGGGGCGTAGGCTCGTTATTGCAGTCGAATTGGCGTATAAGACACGTAACATTGAAAGCTTCTCCAAAGGTTCTAGCCTACTTACTTGGGTATTGCTAATGTTTAAGTGGGTTAGCTTCAACGACTTCTGTAGAGGGTAAATGAGCTCAATCTTATTCTCAGAACAATCCAAAAACTCAAGCTTGCTTACTTTCTTGAGGGGTTCTAATGAGGTAATACCCGTTTTCTTGCAATTAAGGTAGCGCAAGTTCGGCAGCATCGAAATGGGAACTAAGTCGGAAATGCTTGATTGACCCGAAATGTCAAGGCTATCTATCAGGGTTAAACGGTGAAGTTGCTCTACTGAAGGTTCTTTCGGAAGTTTTGCATGCTTGTTTAAGACACTTTTCCAAGTGTTAGAGAGCCCTGCCCACCAGTTTTGCATTCTATTAGAGGCATAAACAACTAAACAAGAAGGCTTTTGAGCCATGAAAGCAGTTGCTTTCTGTTCATCTATCGGAGTACCATCGCAGTAAATCTGCGAAAGCTTATCTAATTTCAATAAAGGCGTCAAGGTTGATACGCGGCTTCCTTCACAGGAAATCTTTTCTAATGCGTTTAAACTGGCGAGGGGGGATAAATCTTGAACTCCTGTCCGATTAAAGGAAAGAGTCCGTAGATGTTTGAGAGATTCGACTCCTTTAAGGCTAGTAAGGCTACTTGAATCACATAGGAGCACTTGAAGATTTTTAGCTCCCTGAATACCCGATAAAGAAGGTAAAGGGCTCCCAGAGCAAATAAACTCTTGTAAGACTGTGGCGGAGGCCAAAGGCTTAATGGTATTGACTAAGGTGTTTTTGCAATTTAGAATGCGGAGATTCGGAAATTGTTTGATGACGGATAGGTCGCTTACGGGGGTATTCGGACAAGATAGAATCTCTAATTTAATCGCATATCTTAAGGGGGCAAGTGAGGTTACAAGACTCTTTCCGCAATAGAGCCTTTTTAGGTAAGTCAGGCTCCGTAAAGGAGTTAAGTCGCGTACCAATGTCCCCGATATTCGAAGCTCTTCTAATGAGGTTAAACGACTAATAGGACTCAAATCTGCGATGGCTTTGTTGTTAGACAAGTCGAGGGATTTGAGGTTTTTTAGTTTCTTCAGAGAGGCATACAATTGAGGGTGATTCAGTGTTAGGGTATCTCCTTTCCATTGGATGGTATCCTCTATCATAATAGAATCATTCTCTGCTAATACCTGCATCATGTTTAAGCCTTTTTGCACATATACATCATTCGCCCAATGGTATTTCCAGGTACGGGGGAGTCCATTCCACCAATGCTGTAGATCCTCTTTTTCACTGATTTTATTGGTGTAGATACTTGCAATTTTCAGTACATCTGTTTCCTGATTCACATTAACCTCTATATAGCGAATCTTATTATTACGAATACTATCTCCATTGATGAGCATGCCTTTCATTTCTCGGGTAAGAATAGCGATGAAGAAAAGCTCATTGTCTTTGGTGACACGATGATTGATTTCCTCTACATTTAATTTGAATGAAACATCCTGAAAAAAGAAATCAACATCTTTTAGGTAAGCTTGTACATCTTTGTTAAAAGGAGTTGTTCGCCCTTCTGCGAGGTCATCCTCGACCTGGACTTTGGCATCTTTAAAGATTTTTTCGTAGCTATCATTGATGATTGTTTCCTTTTCTCTAGCCGAACTTTGGCTACTCCCCAATAAGTTGAGGCTCGACTCTAGGAAGGATATCATAAAGGTGACCTGCTGTTTGTATTCTTTGATTTCTTCTGTGATAACGATGCCAGAGTGCGCTTGTGTTTCTGTTTGCGCGTATGTTTCCCAACCCAATAGAAGCAGGAAAGAGACTACTAGGTATCGATAAACAAATGCTTTACTCATGGTAGAGGTATTTGAGGAGAGTTTCTTGTTCTTCTTCGGTTACTTTCGCCAACTGAGAAATCAACCAACCTGTGTTCTTTCCTGGACGGTTGAATTGGGAGAGCTCAAAGTACCAATCATCGACTTGAAGAAAATGAAATTTGACATTCTGTACAGTTTCAAACCGTAGGCTTGCTTTTTTGATTTCGTACATAAATAAGGTGAGATGATCAGGGCGATGGTCTTTGGCAGTATACACTTCTATATTCGAACGATCCCGAAAGACTCTGATAAGATTCATGAAATCAAGCTCATGACTCAATGGGTGTAAGAACTTTTGGTCGGGGGGAGTATCATTGCGAAAGAACTCTTCATAGCGATCGCAATACACCTGGTGGAATACCCATTTTGACCCAACTTCTGCTTCTTCTAGGTTCATATACAGGGTAATAGTCTCAGGGCGACCCATATAGATGAACTTCGCTTGTACTTCTGCAAACCATTTCCCGCCATGAAAGTCTAGGAATTTCGGCCCTTCTTTCTTCGTGACATCTCGTATGAAACTTTGTTTGAGGCTACTAGGGATAGCATGATTGTTTAAATCAAACAATATATTAATGTATTGTTCCCTTAGGGAAGCGTTTCTATAGAAAGGATCTTTCTCATAGTATCGCTCTCCTGTGTCACTTTCTTCCCCATTAAATCGGCGGAAAAATTGATTGACCTGTTTGGTTTTTGCGTATAAATCGGTCTCATCTCCTAGAAAACCTCCTGGGTTTTGTGCCCAAGAGGTTTCCAAGAAGCCAATCATACCGATAAGTATGATGATGCTTATTCTCATCGTGTTGTTTCTTTTACGCGAATATCTCCTAGTAGAACATCCCAAAACCCAATCTTACGCCCTCCTATTTGGGTCGTTTTACGCTCAACATATACCGTTATATCTTTTTGTGTGGTATCCATATACTTTAAGCCCTCATTGCTTTGCCCCTCGAATCGTTGGAATATGGTGATGATACCCACATATCGACCATCAGGCTGAAGTTCTAAATCGCTTATATATTGGATATTGAACCATTCAATCGTGACACGATCATAGTTGAGTGCCATGAGGTGTTCGAAATATTTTCTTACCGTATAAACTACGATATTTTTACGATGCAAAGAGGACACGCCAATTTCGCTACCTTCTGCAAATAGTTCCACTGCTCTATTGATTACACGGTTTGCTTCAGAAAAGGCACTCTCTTTATTTCCAATAATCTTGATGTACTTACTTAGATCTCGAACCTTTTCCATTGCCAAAGAATCAATGGCTCTTTTTCTTTCTGGAGTAATTTTTACGCTATTTTGAGCGATTATGTCAGTCGCCGCTATGCTAAATAAGAGGCATAAGCATAAACAGATTTTGTACATGCGCATAGACTAATAAATGGTTTATGTGGTGTATGGTTATTTTCTGAGTTCCAATTCGGTAATCTTACCAGTAGAATTAACTGTGACATTTTCGATGGTATCAGGTTGCTTTTTCTGGTCTTTTAGGTATTCCAGATACTTCCGAATGGTGGTCGGGCGATCATAGTCTTTTTCTCCTCCAGATTCATGAATGATGATGAGCACTGGTGAATTGTCTGAAGCAAACAAGTTTAGTGCCTCTCTAATATTTGAATTGGCCAAATTGACACTGCCCGCATTCGAAATTTGGTTCATAAATCGATCCAAACGCACACTTGCAGATTCGATTACCTCCTTTTCTTCTTTATCTTTTTGATCCTGCAAGAGTTGTTGTTGTTTGTCTTGCTCTTCTTTGACTTGTTGGGCTCGTTCTTTGGTTAATTTATCTTGTACGCGTATAATGAGCTCAAGTACTTCTGGGTCTTTAAGGTTTAAGCCTTGAATTTTGGCCAATTTCTCCTCTTTCTCTTCTAGAGACATTTTCCCATCGTCATTTAGGATGGCAAGTAGTTCGGCTTTTGCTCGTGCAATCTTTTCCGCTTCGGCTTTCGCTGCTGCGGCTTCTGCTTCTCGTAGCTTTTTCTTAGCTTTACATCCAACTGCGCCTGTCATGAGGCATACAGCGGCTAATAACATTACAAGGTATTTGGACATAATACTGGGTTTTATAATGTAATGGCTTATGTGTGAATTCAACTCTTTACGGGTTCTGTATAATAATCCTTCGAAAATTAAGGAATTCCTTCCTCGCTTACTAATATCTAAACTATTCTGAGATTTCACAGGATAATATGCAAAACAAGCGACTTTCTTTGTGGGCCTGTCCCAGAACATTCTCTACCGCCTTGATGTATTCATTTGCTCAAAGGACAGATACAACTGTATTGGATGAGCCCTTGTATGGGCACTACCTAGTAAAGTCAGGTATTCAACATCCTATGAGAGAGGAAATTATTGCATCTATGACATGTAATGCGGATAGGGTCATTCAAAATGTATTGCTTAGAAAGTACGATACGCCTGTGGTATTCTTTAAGCAAATGACTCATTTTCTGGTAGATGTCAAGCTGGATTTTTTGGATCAAATGGTGAATATTCTTTCGTTTCGTGACCCACGGGAGATTTTACTCTCTTATTCGAAGGTTTTTGCGACTCCTTCTATGGAGGCAATTGGTATCAAACAGCAGTGCGATTTTTTTCAATGGTTGAAGAAGCGAGATAATGTCGCTGTTTTGGTGAATACCCGTGACATATTGCTTAATCCCGAACAAATGCTTCGTAGAATCTGTGAAGCAGTGGAGATTCCCTTTGAGAAAAGTATGCTCTCTTGGGAGGCTGGCCCTCGTAAGGAAGACGGTTTATGGGCTCCCCATTGGTATAGGAGTGTGCATAAGTCTACAGGCTTTCAAGCTTACAAACCGAAAACGGAAGAATTGCCCGAATATTTGGTTCCTTTGTGGAAAGAAGCGCAAAAATATTATGAATACCTTGATGCGCATGCCTTAAAATTGTAAGATTTATTGCTCATATATCAAATATGCTTAGTGTGCTATGAAATATTCGTATGATAAAATCATTACACTTTCTGAACTCCATAAGGCTTTAACAAGATGGAGGCTCTTGGATAGAAAGGTTGTTTTTACAAATGGTTGTTTTGATTTGCTACATGCAGGTCATATAGAATACCTAGAACAGTGCCGTTATAAGGGAGATCGATTGATAATTGGAGTGAATGATGATGATTCAGTTCGGCGATTGAAGGGAGACAAACGACCCATTCAAGATGTGCAAACACGCACACGTTTACTTGCAGCCTTAGAATTTGTAGATGTTGTAATCGTGTTTTCTGAAGATACTCCTATTAAGCTGATTAAAGAGATTCGACCTGATATTTTGATGAAAGGCGGAGACTATAAAATTGAGGATATTGTAGGAGGAGAATTTGTTGCTTCTTATGGAGGGAAAGTCGAAACAGCTGTTTTAACAGAGGGAGAATCTACGACTGAACTCATTAACCGAATTACTCAGCTGATGCAATAGCATATAAGCTTTGCATATGTTCCCAGAGAAGGGTTTTGACAATCTCCGTATTACTTTCAATGATGAGATGCTTCCCATTTACTTCTTGAATTTGGGTATTGGGTACGTTTCTTTCAAATGTTCGGGCGAGTGATAGAGGAAGGACTTTATCATGCTGTCCCCATATGATATGCCAATGGGTACCCATTTCTTGTGTTCGTTTAGTGATATCTGCTAAATGAACTTCTAATCCTTGATATATCTGCATAAATCTTCGGAATCGCTTCTCTCGTTTCTCATTGGCCAATTGTGAGCTGAGGAAACTATAATTTCTTCGATCAAACCACCCACGGTTTGCGAGAAAGTCCAGCCCTTGTACGAAGGTATGAGGAACCTTCCAATCAAGTAGGGCATTGAATACGTGAGTTCCCGTGTCTGTGTGGAGAAGAAACCGAAAGAGTGCGGGGTCATATATGCCTGCAGCCGAAATAAGAAAAACGTGTTTTATCGGTTTGGGAGAGGTTAGGAAGAGCTTCATTGCGGTTCTACCTCCCATACTGAATCCCAAGGGGTAGAATATACCTTGGGGATACTGTTGGTACAATTGAAGCCAAAATTGGTGTAGGAGTGTATCATCAAAGATAGGATTAGAGGCGGGCCAAAGGGTTTTGCCGAATAATGGTTGGTCAATGGAGATGACGCGCCATCCTTCTGGGACTGCACTAGGAAATAGAGGAGGGAACTGGTTCTTATCTTGAGCGAAGCCATGAAAACATAAGAGAATATGATTTCCTTGGCCTATTTCTTTCATGGAGAAACGAACCTCATCCAATTCAAGCATGAAATCTTTCCAGTCGTGGCTATAATTTTGCTGCATTACAATACGAGTATATCTTATACGTAAAGTTATTGTACTTTGATCATCTTTAATAATCTAAACGTTTATCAAAATGTTATATAAGAACCTACGAATTGCTTTTCTATTGGTATTCTCTAGCTTTATTGGTGCAACTTTATCCGCTCAACAACTCTCTGTGCAAGATTTAATGAAGGTTCAAAGCCTTGAGGGAATGGAGGCAAAGGTGTTGTTCTTGAAGGGAAAGGACTATGATATGGGGATTGTGATGGAGGAAACTTCCGACTTCAAGAGCGCAGAATTTAGACATAAGCATTCGACAAAATCCCAGCGATATAAACTTAGCCTATCTTTCTTTGGGGAAGAGCTCTCTACAATTACCCATGATGTTTCTATTTGTGATGGAGCTCCTTCTAAGACAATTGAACACTATAAAACGGAACTCATCGCTTTAGGCTATAGCTTAGATAAAACATTGATTCAGAATGCAACAAGCTCTCACTTTATGTATGTATACAAAAAGGGAGATTGGATTATGACGATTAGTAGTATGCTAATGAAAGATCCGTTGCGATGTGAAGGAAAAGCCTCTAATGTTGTGTTAATGTTGTCGAAGGGAGAGCCTAAGTTTTAGGGTTTGTTGTCCAAATATTTAACTCTGTAATGAGTGCGCTGTGTATGAGTTCAAGAGATGATATAATCGCTTCTGCGACAGATGAGGCGCGAAGTCTTCCGCGCACTTCTTCATCTTCAGGCATAGATAAGGTGTCTGCGCGTCTACTTGGGTTAATGTGAATAACACGAATATTATGTGAGCGAAGCTCTTGTACTAAGCATTGGGAGAGGTTTCGTAATGCAGCTTTACTGGAGCCATAGGCACTTCCTGTCTGAAAGCCATATTGGCCGCCTGTTGCGCCAACATTTACGATATTTCCAAATCCCTGTTGTTTGAAGTGAGGCAATACCTTTTGGACAAGTCGGGCGGGAGCAATTACATTCATCGCAAACATTTCCTCAAAATCAGCACGGGTGAGATCTTCAATGGGTTTAGCAATGGCATAACCTGCATTATTAATCAAGATATCAATGCTCCCTAAAGTTTCCATGGCAAAGGTAAAGCAGGTATGGATACCTTCTTCGGTCAGTAAGTCGGCTTGAACCCCTTTGGCTGAGGTATAGGATTCGATTTTGGCGATTCGCTCTGGTTCGAGTCCACAAAATGCCACATTAGCCCTTTTCCAGTCTAGTTGTTCAACCAAACGCTTGCCAATTCCTGCGGTTCCTCCTGTGACGAGTACATTTAGGCCTGATAATCTCATGGAAAGAGAACATTTATTATTTTACTGAAAATCAATTTTATATCGCCCCGCTAAGATCTTTTTGGTGATAGATTTGCGGCATTTTGAGAAGGATTTCGGACGTTGGTCTGATGGAGCTTTTACACGGGTTGCAAAGAAAATGGTATTGTCTGGGATTTCTACAAAACCCACATACCAACCATTATGAAACCCTTGGGTAGACCAACCCGTTTTTGCACGAAGTGTATATTGATCCGTTTGTTTCTCAATCATGATTTCTTTTACCGTTTCGTGGGTGTGCTTTTGGAAGGGTAGGTCATTTTCATACAATTTGACGAGCAATTGGATTTGCTCTTTAGGGGTTACCCGCATTTTTCCATAATTCCAGAAATCGACTCCTTGACCCTTCTTAATCTTCCGATTACTATACTTGCAAGCCTTGAGATACGAACGATAGGTTCGCAACTCAAGGCGTTTTGCAATTTCTGTATAGTACCATACTGCAGAATACTTAAATGCAGACTGTAGGGTATGGTCTTGATTCCAAGGAGCATAGGGCTTTCCACTAAAGGAATATATATGCCCATCCCAAGGAATGGTATCATGAATGTTCTCGACGGCTCGTTCTTCTAGGGCAATGAGGGAATGAAGAATTTTGAAAGTTGAAGCGGGTAGAGTTCCTATTTCAGCATCGGCGGGATTGCTGTGGAGCCAAGTTTGTGTATTGTACTCAAATATTGTTATACTGCCTTTTAGACCACATTCTTCGAAATATGCCTCAAAGTTTTGGGCAGGGGAAAGAGTTGAACAACAGAGTGTAAGGGTTAGGGTGGCGGCGAGAAGTAGTTTCATGATGTATAGACGCAAAAAGACAGCCTTACTGGGCTGTCTTTGTTGGTGGCGCAGGGGGGAATCGAACCCCCGACCTCAGGGTTATGAATCCTGCGCTCTAACCTTCTGAGCTACCGCGCCTTTTGCTGTGCAAATATACGACTTTAGTTCTAGGATAAAAAACGTTTGATGTATTTTTTATCGACTGCAAGGGAGGCTACTTTAGGCTCTCTATTTTTATGAGGAAAAAGAAAATAAGCTGAAATCAATAAGCAAAGCCAAGCAATTCATCTAAGACTTCATAATGCAATCCATATTCATCCTCATCGGCTTCTTCTCTGAAAGATATTCCAAAGGGTTGAGAATCAGTTGATAGTTCGGATAAGAAGACAGATGCTTGTTGCAAACTTTGGAAGTGAACAAATAAATAAGGATAGATTGCTTGGTAAGCTTTAACAATTGTCGGATCGGAGAAGGTAATCTCAAACTTCACCTGTTTGTCTTCCGCTTCGATTGCCTCAATAATCGTATGGAGGGTTTCAATGGGAGGAGGTGTATCACTTCTAAGGATGAAATTATACTCGTGAGAGAGAAGCATTTCGTGCCAATCTTCAAAAGGAAGGGATACATATGCAAACTCAAAGGCATGTTCTACTGCTCGCAATTCATTGAGACTTTCTATATTAAGTTCCAGTATAGTTTGAGGCCCACTAAGCCATGATGCCATATCAATGACCATTTTAACAGGCAATTTCTTCGTATGGCCTCTCTCTAAGGAGTAGCTTACAAATTCGAATCCTGCAGCTGCGGCATATCTTGCATCTTGTAGATGGATGAGGTTGCTAATTTTTAGTTTGGGTCTCATAAGGAATAGAGGTTCTATTGGCCTGTAATTTGGGTAACGGGTTTCCCTTCTATGTATTCAGGAATATCCATGTTCATCAATTTCAGAAGAGTTGGGAGTTGATCAATATTACGGATGGGCTTTTCGAGCTCTTGTTCTTTGGGGGTATTAGGTGCCATAATGATAAAGGGAGAATACAAGGATTTACTGTTGGAGGATATATTCTCTGAATAGCCTGTATACAGAGAGCGTTTAAAAATTCTTCCTTCCATACTGATTTGAGGATTAATCCCGTATCCTTCTCGACATTCAACGATGATATCTCCTATTCTATCAGCAGGAATTTGATGGAGAGAATCTGCTTGTTCGCGTGTCCAAACATTTTTTAGGGGTTTGATTCCCTTAGGATCCATTAGTTCGGATAAATCCTTAATTAACTGATTCCGAATTTCTTCAAACTCTTTTCCTTCTCCTCGCGTCCATTTTCCATGAAGCCCTCTAGGGTTAATGACAATGCCGAAATCTCGGATATAAACAGCTCGGGTTGATGGCCAATCTATGGTAGATTCTCCTATAAGCTTATTGAAGGAGTAGCGAAGATACCCTTTGGTTGCGAGGTAGTGATTGATGAAGAAATCGCGACTTTGGAGGGCTGCGCCATGATTGGAACTAAGCATGATGACAGTTCGGCGATAGTCAGATTCGTCTAAGATAACCCCTATTAGCTCATCAATATGCTTATACATACTCAAGAGTTCTCGGTTAAGTGTGTCTCGCATACCAGGCGAGGCTTCCCCATATCGTATGTCTACTGAGTCCATATAACCTGTCCACCAACGCCCTTCAAGCATTCGTTGAGGGGTATTAAGGGTGTAAATCATTACATCTGGATTGTAGGTGTCGATTAGATGGGGAATACTTCTTTTGTGGTAGTCAAATGAGTACTTCATCTCTTCTATGAAGGCTGCCCGATCAGTAGTTTCGTATTGGGTCATTTGGAGGGGATAGCTATCAGGTTGGAGAATGGCGCCCCCTAGGGTATCAGACAAGGCTTGTGCGAGTTCGGGCGGATGAGTTGTATGGGTGCCTAGTTGATCGGGCACAATTCGAAGGCGGAAGAAGCCTGTCCAATCAATCTTGACCACATGAAACCGTACTTTGGTTTGATATTGACTAGAGTCATTCTGTAAGCTTAGTTCAACCCAATCGCTCCACTGACCTTGTTTGAGTTCGGCTAAGGCTGTTTTTTTATCTTGGGTGAAGATTGCTTTATCGTAGTTTTTATAGAAGTCATTGGTACTATCATATAGATAGGCATACAAGGTGTCTTGCCCTAATACAAGAGGAACTTCTAATACGGGTCGGTACATTGGGCGATCAAATGCCCATTGTAAGGTTGCGAGGGGATCTACATAGCGACTTAGGTATTGCTCATCATATCGAAAGCGAGCGGTATTGCCGAGCTTATTTCTTTGGTAGTTTTTGAGATTGGTTTCATACATGGTTGGTTGAGGGCAATCTCCCCAATCTCCAAAGTAATTTCCTATGATTTGTGTATTCTTTACCTCTGCTGGGGAGACGCCAGGCACATTGAATAGGAGCAACTTCTTCCCATACTCCTCAAAGGTATACCAAGCAGCAGGTATATTGCGAGCGGCAGGGCGATACCCATTAACAATCGCGTCTGTAAGAGGATAGCCCTCTAAGTATATATCGCCTCCTGTAATTCCGTGGGCTTTAGGAGTTGCCCCTGTGAGGAGGCTAGTGGTATTTGCAAGGGATTGATTGGGGAAATTAGGTTTGGAATAGCCATATACCCCTCGTTCCATCATTCGATAGATATTGGGCAGTTTCCCTTGTTTGGCCCATTTAAACATTTGAAAAAGGTCTGGATCTGCCCTTAGTCCTTCTGCAATGAGCCAATAGACTTTATTTTTACTCGCCTGACGTTTCTTTTGCTCCTCCAAGGTTCTGTTGCAAGAAGAGAGGAATACAAAACATAAGGCGTAGATGATGGTTCGAATAATGGTTTGCATAATGGCAAGATAACAACGTCAATCCCGTCGCTATATATAGGATTATCTTAAGAAATCCCAAGAAATAATAGGATTAAAGAGGGGGGAAGTCCGTCTTTGGGAAAGAACAGTATGGGTCTCTTATTGCTTTTCTCTAAACCAATGCACAACTGCTAGGCTAAAGCCTGGAAGATTATTGTCAATATCGTACTCTGCCTGAACGACCAAGTGTAGCTTTTGAAACCTGTGATAGTATCCTGCCATTGCGCCAGGTAGAATATCTACATCAGTATTGGGCTGTCTCACATAGCTAGTATCTGACCGAAAATGGGTTTAATCTTCTGATTATTAACTTCTTATAGTGTTTTGATAAAGTCGAATCTTGCTCATTTGTATTAGGTTTTTGAGACTTCAAGACGTACTGATTCTTCTG
>Ga0163111_10000146_pt1 | contig 41525 bp, 46 predicted proteins | sample CRUFie1St18metaG_FD_109645 | JGI IMG/M metagenome (GOLD analysis project Ga0163111, IMG submission 109645) | Marine microbial communities from the Costa Rica Dome - CRUD Field 142mm St18 metaG | ecosystem: Environmental > Aquatic > Marine > Oceanic > Photic zone | place: Costa Rica: the Eastern...
CTTGTGCAGCTTTTTCTTGTGCAGCTTTTTCTTGTGCAGCTTTTTCTTGTGCAGCTTTTTCTTGCGCGGCTTTTTCTTGTGCATCTTTTTCTTGCGCAGCTTTTTCTTGTGCAGCTTTTTCTTTCGCAGCTACATTAACATGAAAATGATTTCTATATGTAGTATTTTTCATAACAAAATTGTTAACACCTGAATTTGTATTTAAATTCCTATTTTGTGAAAAGTTAAATTTTTTCATATTTATAATATATAAATATATATTATAAATCACTAAATAGTATTTAATATATTATTTTTTTTCACAAACAACCCCACAATCTTTTGAACCCGATTTAATTTTCAAAGCACTTCTGACAAATCTGTTTTGAGAACCAACACCACTTCCAATTACATATTTATTTTCATTTTTACCTATACTATTTTCTCCATTTGAATTTACTGTTAATTTATTTATAAATTTAAAAGTCCGCATTTATATTATAATTCGAATATATAATTTTATAAATTATATATATTCTCTAAATATTATAATTTACTATATCTTTTAATTTCCAAACAGGAGTTGGTTTATGCGTTGTCCAATTTGATAAATCTCTTGTATAGTGTCTACAATCATATAAACCTAATATATATTTATTATTTAAACTTTTTTCATATTCATGAATATCGTCTAATGTTTTATTTGTATATCCCCAAAAAATTTCTTCATATTCATTTGAATTAGGAAGAATTTCTAAAAAATGCAACCCTAAATCATTTGTCATTTCATATATATTGCTATCTTTAATAGTTATAAAAATAATACCTATATGATATATATTAGTATGTGGTATTATTTTTGATATATTTACATATACTTTAGTTTTTAAATTTAATAAAAAAAGTAATTCATTATAAATATCTATATTATTAAATTTGTCTATATCTTGAATATGTTGTATATTTTTTTTTATATTAATAATGTCATTTATATATTGTTTTTTTTTTATAATAATATTATCATGTATATTTATATTATTATTATTATTAATTATAGTATTTATATACACATCTTTTTTTATGACATTTAATGATTTAAAATTTTCTATATTTTTTTTTATATTAATACTTTTTGAATATACTTTATTACCAATAAAATTATTATTTATTAAAACAATAATCAATATAATAGGAAACATATATAATAAGTTTATAAATTTTAATTACATTCCATACATATTTTATTATCACTATCTATTTTATATCGGGATATAATATCTGGATCTGGTTTATTTGATAATATATCTTCTGTTTTATATACATTATGAAAATTATCTACATAATAAATTATACCATTAATTTCTTCTACCCAAACCTCAACTTTTTTATATTCTACATTATTTTCTTCTTCTATTTCTCCATGTGGTCTATTTTTTTCATGTGTACCACAATAATACATATCATTTTTTCTTTTTCTAGTACATTGTTCTCCATTTGCTCTTCTTGCTTTACATTTTAAATAATTTGGAACACACGTCTTTACCCTTTTTCTTTTCAAAAAATCATCTTTCGTTAATACAATTGGTCTAACATTATCTAAACAACTTACTATATCTGTTCTATTTTTATCATCAATATCTATATTTTGTATATAATTTTTTATTTCTTGCATCTTATCAAGAAGATCTGATGCAATTTTAGTATTTATTTTATTTTCCATTATAAATATTTACAAAATTTTATATTTATAATTTTATTTATTTATAATTTAATTTCAATTTAAAAAATTAAATTATATTACAATATTTAAATTATATTACAATATTTAAAATTACCCATACTATATGTTCCGTTCTGTGATTTTACTGAGTCATAATTTGTATCTAAATCTAATATTTCTTCCTCGCCATATATAGTTTGTATATCAGTTTCAAAACCCGATTCTTCATCCGATTCTTCATCCGATTCTTCATCTGATTCTTCTCTGGATTCTTCATCTGATTCTTCTTTGGATTCTTTTTTGGATTCTTCTTTGGATTCTTCTTTGGATTCTTCGCCCGATTCTTCACCAGATTCTTCTTTCAATTTTATAAGTGATTTTTTAATTGAATTATTATTTAATTTATGTTTTAATGATATATTTTTTATAAATTCAGAATTAACGTTAGTTTCTGGTTCTATATAAGATTTTGATTTATTATATTCATGACACAATTCAACACTAGGAGATATATTTCCAGTATTATCATTACTACTTTCACTGTTTTGTGTTGATAAAACACCCGATAACATTGTATCTAATTCTGTGGTTGTTTCAGTTATTATATCTCTAATAGTTTGTTCTTCTCTATCATTTAGATATATATTATTGTCAATTGTAGAATTTAAATTATTTAAATCAGTAATTATTCCAGATGTTTCCTCTAATTTTATATCACTATTTACTTGTCCATAAAATAATTTGGTTTTAATCATGAATCTATTTAAATATTTTATATGAGAATCATTATAAACCATTAAATACTGATTAAATAATGATATATCCTGTTCAAAAATAATAATAGAATGATTTATTTTATGAAGTAAAGTATCAATATTTATTCCTGTTTTAGATTTGGATTTTTCATTTTCATAATTGGTTTTCTTTATAGCTAATTCATCTAATAATAATTCTAATATTTTAATTATACTATCATATATATCAATAGTTGTATCAAATTCATAAGATATATCTAATTTTAAATCATTATATTCAAGATATTTATCTGTATTTGATAATTGTTTATTTTTTTTATCAAAATTTGTTCTAATAATATATTTGTTCATATTTCTATATAATTTATAATAATCGCCATATATTCTATTATCTATTAATTTAAAAATATAATTGGTATTATCCAATTCTACTGTTATTAATTTAGTTTGAAAATATAAAGTATCTAATGTACTATTATTATTTAAATGTTTATTGGTATTTAACAAATCCGTATAAATTGTTTTTAATTTTAATATTTTATTTTCTAAATTTTTAATAAGTTCTAATATACCTCTTCTTATAGTTTTTATTTTAGTAAAATTACTTTTTAATAATGTTAATTCATACATATATAATAAATAACTATATAAAATTAATATAAGTTAATATAAGTTAATATAATTTAATATAATTAATATAAAATTGATATAAAATTGATATAAAATTGATATAAAATTGATATAAAATTTATATATACATATATATATACATACATACATATATATATATTGTATAATGGTTTATTTTATAAATAAAATATTACCATGTGATATATACAATATTATATACGATATATTACTTTATGGATATATTAATGAAATTGTAACTATAAAAACTTGTAATATAGACATTATTATATCTAATAATAATAAAAATAAAAATATAATTAGAGAACAATGTAATTACATTTATAAAAATATCAAATCTCTTTATGATGAACATATCATTAAATATAATATATATGATAGATACATATCTATATATAATTTAAATGTATTAAATACATTAAGTAAATGGTGTAATTGTATGATAAATTATATAAATAATACTAAACAATATAATACAAAACTAAATATATTAAGGTTATCTAATAGTCCCAATAATCTAAACCATATTGATTTATCTATAATAAACAAATTAGAATTTATTTTGGATAAAATATATAACAATAATTTAAATATTAAAAAAAATAATTTTTATAAAAACACAAAAACATTAACATTAAATACACAAATATTGACATTAAATACACAAATATTGACATTAAATACACAAACATTGACATGAGATACAAAACATTTACATTAGATACAAATTATTTAATGTATATGTGACAAATGAAGCAATTGGTTTGTTAAACTTGTATCATAACCCGGATAAATAATAAATGTTCGTATTTTTTTTTTCCTATAATATATTGTGTATTTAATAAACGATAGTGTAATAACTGATACATCTGTATCTCTTATATAGGGTTCTATACTTATATCCACTTTATAATTATATGGGATAATTTTACATGTTAACCAATTTCTTAATATTTCAATTGGCGTTAATATATTATATTCCATTTTATATTTGTTATAAACCTATATATACAAAATATATATTTATCAATTTTATAATTATTTGACTATTAAATTATGTTATTTAAAAAAAAATTGATATATATATATATATATTATCATATTGGATTAAATAATATAAATTTAACAATAACATTTTATGTTGACTATTATAATAAGGAATCTTGATTGTAATAATCTTATTAGTACTTTTAACATAGATAACGATGATATAAATTGTAAAGAATTGAGCAAAATTATTATAGATAATTATAAATGTGGCAATATTGGGATGGATCATCCTAATAATGATAAATATCAAAAGGTAAATTTTGGAAGTTATATTCAAGGTGATTATTATCCAATTAATGAACGTTGGGGTAGACAATATTTAGATTTTTGCAAAGAAATAAATGAAAATACAGTATGGTTTTATATACATGATGAGAAGTTTTAAATCGATAGGCCATTCAATACCTGTAATATTTTTTTATAATAATATTTAATTATACTAAAATTTAAATAAATTTAAAGATTACATGTTAAATATAATACATGAATAGTAAAAATATTTATTTTATTACAGGAGGATGCGGATTTATTGGATCAAATTTTATAAATAATTTTTTTTATAAATATAATAATGAAGATGTTATGTTAATTAATTTTGATGCATTATATTATTCTGGAAATGAAAATAATATAAATAAAGAAATTAGAAACGACAAACGATATATATTTATACATGGTAATTTGCAAAGTTTTGATTTACTTAAATATATATTTCAAAATAATAAAATAACCCATATTATTCATTTTGCAGCACAAAGCCATGTGCAAAATTCATTTGATGATTCCATTCAATATACAAAAGATAATGTTTTTGGAACACATAATTTATTAGAAATTTGTAGATTATATTGTCCTAATTTAGTTAAATTTATACATGTTTCTACAGACGAGGTATATGGCGAATCAAAATTAGATGCAAATGAAATTCATAAAACAGAACAATCATTATTATGTCCAACAAATCCATATGCAGCATCTAAAGCTGCCGCAGAAATGTTAGTTAACTCATATAATCATAGCTTCAATCTTCCTATAATAATTACACGTGGAAATAATGTATATGGACCAAATCAATATCCCGAAAAGGTTATACCAAAATTTATTAAACAATTAAAAAATAATGAAAAAATTACAATTCAAGGCGATGGGTCATGTATTAGAGCATTTTTACACAGCGAAGATACCGCAAATGCATTTATAAAAATATTAGAAAATGGAAAAATTGGAGAAGTATATAATATAGGTTGTGATGAAGCTATGGAATATTCTATTCTAGATATTGCTGAAATACTAATTGAAAAAATAAAAGGATTTGATAATAATTTTGAAAGTTATATTGAATATATAGAAGATAGACCATTTAATGACAAAAGATATTATATTTCTAATAATAAATTAAAAGAATTAGGATGGAAAATTAATATAAAATTTAAAGAAGGAATTGATAGTTTATTAAAAATAATATAAATATATATATAAACATATAAATAATTATAACTAATTATAAATAATTATTTATATATGAGTGTTAAAATAATAGATATTTATACTACACCACATGTAGTAAATATTGCAGATGCATTTAAAAACATTATATTAGAACTAAAAATAGAATGTAATCTATTTTGTAGAAACATAAATAAAGAAGATATAGAAAGATGTAGAAACAATAAAAATTTATATATGTTTTTATTTTGTCCACAATGGATTTATTCTCCAAATTCTGGTATATTACCAATAAATAAATATTTTTTCTATCAACTTGAACAATTTGATAAATCAAATTCACCACATATAAAAAGTAATTCTGTAATACAATTAATGAAAAATTCAAATCATATTTTTGATTATTCAAAAATAAATTTAGAATATTATACAAAACATCCATTTAATTTTAAAAAGAATAAATTTAGTAATTTAATTCCAGCAATTCCAAAATATAATAATAATAATAGTAAAGAAATTGATGTTTTATTTGTTGGATCTTTAAATAGTAATAGAAGAAAACAAATTTTATCTATTATAAAAAATCAAAATATAAATTTAGTAATTCCAAATAATTGTTATGGTAATAATCTATCAGAATTAATATCTAAATCAAAAATATTTTTAAATATAAGATTTAGTGATAGTAAAATTTTAGAAACATGTAGATTACATGAAGCTTTAATGTCTACAAATACATTTATTATTAGTGAAAGTCCAGCAAATGATATAGAAAAAGAATATATTAAGATATATAACAATAGAATTAAATTTATTAAGGAAATAACAAATGATTGTAGTGAACTTATTAAAATTATTAAAATAGTATTATCAGTATATGATATGACAAAGAATATTAATTTTAATAATACTGAAATAAATGAAAATATAAAAAATACTTTACTTAATGTTTTTAATAAAATAAATTAATATTATTTAAAAATTTATCTATTATAATACCTATTACAATACTTATTATAATAAATGAATAATAAAGATTTTCATAGAATTAAATGCATTCATGCAATACCAACTATTAGAAATTTAAAAATAAATTATAATGATAATAAAAATAGTCTATATGAAACTTTTTTAATTGAATTTAGAATATTACCACATATTGAATTTTTGATAAAAAATACAATAATTAAATTACCTAATTGGAAACATACTATAATATGTGGAAATCTAAATTATGATTTTATAAAAAAAATATGTAGTGGAATAAATGTAAATATTATTAAATTAAATATTGATAATTTATCAACGGGTCAATATAGTAGATTATTAATGACTGAAGATTTTTGGAATAATTTTACTGGAAAAAAATTATTATTATATCAAGAAGACACGTATCTATTTAATACAAATAATATAGATGTTTTTTTAGATTATGATTATATTGGTGCAAGTTGGCCAATTAATCAAGATGATAATTTATATGGTGTTGGAAATGGTGGATTTTCATTAAGAGATAAAGATAAAATGATAGAATGTATAAGACGAGTTGATCCACATAAAGATATTAAATTAGGAAATTCAACTATAAATTTTATGATAAATTCTAAAAATGATTATATACCAGAAGATGTATTTTTTTCAAAATCTATGATAGATTTTAATATTGGAAAAGTAGCAGAAAGAGATATTGCTAATAAATTTTCCCAAGAAACACAAAATTGTGGTACAATAATTGGTGGTCACAACTTTTGGTTGGCTAGAAATGGAAAAACATTTTACGCAAATTTATTATTAGATAATAATTATTTTGAAATAGTTAAACATAGAGGAGGATGGAAACATGTAATACAAAATTTAATTAATAATAAAATTATTCTAAAAGATAAAAATCATAATTCAATAAAATTTATAGATTGTATGGAAAGTCGTTTTTCTAATTGGGCATTAAATGCTGAAATTCCAATAAACGAACCATGGATAGGTATGTTTCATTATAGTCCAAATTTACCTAATTTTATAAAGGACGATTTAGATTATATATCAAATAATTTGAATGTATTAAATAATTTGCACAATTGTAAAGGGATAATTGTTTTATCTCAAAATAGTTATAATCATTTAATTAAAAATCCAAATTATAAAAATATAGATATAATAAATTTAAAACACCCAATTGAATATATAGAAAATAAATTTAATATTCACAATTTTGTAAATAATAAAAATAATTGGAATATTATTCAACTTGGTTTACAAGATAGAATATGTAGTTGTATTTACAAATTAAATACAAAATATAATAAAATATGGTTACCTGGAAGAGAAAATGCTGCTCCACAATATTTAATGAACGAATGTAAAAATTTAAATATCAATATAAATTTTAACAGTGTACAAATAAAAAGATTAGAGAATCACAATGATTTTGATAGTATATTACAAAACAATATTGTAATAATTCCATTATATAGTGCATCAGCTAATAATTCTGTATTAGAAATTATAGAAATGAATATTCCTGCATTTGTAACAAGATTACCAGCAACAGAAGAATATCTTGGTAAAAATTATCCTTTATTCTTTAATAATAATACTCAAATTGAAAATATTATTAATAATGAAGAATTATTAATTCAAAAATTAAAAGAAGGACATGAATATTTATATAATCTTGATAAAACCAAATTTTCATATGATTATTTTAATAGAGAATTATTTAAATTTATTAGTAGTTAAAATATCACAATAATTTTTAAAAATAAAATATGAGTTAAAAATTTATTAAACATTTTTATTTTCTAATATAAAAAACTACATAATCATCCAAATAAAATAATTATAACATTTTTATATTTTAATTATAGTTATGAATATTAATATAATTAAAATATAAAAATGTTATAATTATTAATTAATATGGAAGAAATTAGTATTGGATATTTAAGTTGGAAAAGACATAATATATTTGAACAAACATTAAATAGTCATAATAATAATGGTTTATTTGATTTAATAAAACCAGAAAATCGTTGTATTTTTTTTCAAGAAATTTCTAATATAGATATTAATTTAGCAAAAAAATATAATTGTAACTTTATAGGATGTGAAAAAAATATTGGAATATTAAATGCGTTCATTAAACTTGTAGAAAATTGCAAAACAAAATATTTTATATTTTGTGAGAATGATTGGTTTTTGATTGAAAACAAAGATATTATAAAAAAAACACTTTCAGATTGTATTAATCTTATAGAATTAAATAACATTAATATTGTAAAATTAAGACATCGTAAATTTCCAGGAAATCCATTATATTCTAAGAATGTTTGGAAAATAAATAATTGCAAAGAATTTCCTTATAAATTAGAAAGTTTGCACTGGCTTGAAACTCCAAATGATATTTATAATAATATGTTAGATGAATATAATTATAATTATAAATGGTATGCAACGAATTTAAATAATCAAAGATGGTCGAATAATATTTTTATTGCAGAAACAAATTATTTAAAAAAAATAATTTTACCATTAATAAAAAATGATAATGCAGAAAAAAATCTATATTTATCACTGGAAAGTACAATTATAAATCATAATGATGAAAATTTATTAAAATATACAAAAATAGCAGGAGGTTATGGGTTATTTACACATAAAGATTATATCTAAATAAAATATTTTAATTTAATACTATATAAAAATAAGATTTACAGAAGAACAAATTGATAAATTATTAGAAATTAAATGGTGGAATTGGGATGATAGTAAAATAAATAAATTTACACCATTATTATGTAATCAAGACATTGATAATTTTATAAAGTCGGCGTTTTAAATATCAAAAGATGGTAATTCTTTTTCCAATTGATAATCTATTAATTCGATATTCAAATCAGAATATATTTTATTATAATAATATTCATAATTATTTAAAACATCTTTTGCTTTGTTAACAATATCTACATATTCACAAAAAATTATATATTTGCTTAGATAATATAAGTCATTATTTAATGATTTTTCTGAAATAATTATTATTTTATTTAAAATACATCTAGTTATTCTTAATTCTTGTAAAATATTATAGTCATTTTCTCTATGATGTAAATTAATTAATATTTTTGATCTAAATAATATATTATCTCTTTCATTATACCATAATGGGGGATTACCTATAGGATAACTTTTACTGAATGTGGAAATTCTATCAAATATATTTTTTATTCTTTCATTCCAAGAACAACATAAAACAATATCATAATCATTTTTTTCATAATTTTTTATTTCATTATAATTTACCTGATATGGTAAATATTTTGATTTAATATTATAGTTTTTTAATATTTCAATGTTTTCTTTTGAATAATCCAATAATTTTATTTTAGGATAATTTCTATTAAATAATAAAACTTCATTTAAAAAATTATATTTACTATATTTACCATTACAAGTTAATGGTTCTAAATTAACATAATATACGTTATCATAATTTATTTTTAAATAAGATGTATATCTAATACCAATAAATATATATTTATTATTACTATATATTTGTTTTAAAATAGTAATTTGTTCATTTCTATTTTCTATGATTTTTGCATTTATTTTTTGTGAAATAGATATAACATACTCAATAGCAACTTTTTTTACACCTTCATCTATAAATATATATATCATCTATAAATATATATATCATAATATATATTTAATAACTATATTTAAGTTAATTTCCAAACTTGATAAAAAAAATCTTTACAAGGCGCATCCCACGGACAGTTTACTAATGGTATTGTTTCTATTAACATAAAGTTTTTATTCATTAAAATTTGCTTAATATAATTATAATGATCTATATTTTCATAATCATTTTCCATTATTATTAATTTTATATTATTTAAAATATCTGGAAAATCATTTAATATATAATAAAATGCCCCTTCACAATCTATACATAATGTATCAAATATTTTATTATATTTATTACAAAGTGATTCATAGTCTATGCAATTACTTTCAAATGCATTATCTAATTTCAAATTTTTATAATTTTGTGGATAAATTTCTACTAGTTTTCCTTCCTGAAAACTTCGAGAGTCTAAAATAAATGTTCTATTTTTACTTAAGCATGAGTTTTCGATATGAAAATTTTTATTATTATAATTTCTATTGGCAATAAGTTTTTCATAAAATTCTTTGTTTGGTTCCATTGTTACTAAATTATTATCACTTGTTAATATAGTTGAGATTACTAGAGCATTACGACCCATATTACCACCTATTTCTAAAACTATACTATTTGGTTCAATATATTTTTTTGATAAATTTTGTTCAACTTTTTCTTGATTCATTGATCCATATAATAATTTAATCATTATATATATTTATAATAAAAACTATTTAATATTTATATTAAATTATTTATTTCATTTTTTAAATGGTTTTTAATAAATTTCTGATTAAAAATTTTTTCTGCAAATTTTTTAGTATTACTAGCTATTTTTATTGACTTCTCTTCATTATTACATAAATCTTCAATCAATTTAGGCAATTTATATAAATCATCATAATGAATTAAAAATAAATCTACTTCATTTTCTATATAATCATAAAACCAAGCTTTCCACCAACGATAAATTATAATAGGAATAGAACCACTACATAAAATATTTTCTACATCACCTGGTGTAGTTACACTTTCAATCGCTAATACTATTTTATATTTAAGCATTTCATTTGTTGAATTTTTAATATTTGTAGATATTTTTGTATTAGGATATTGAGGATTAAATATTTTAACATCACAATATTTTGAATCTTTTAATAATTTACAAACTTCATGTCGTATATGTCCATTTAAATCACATCCTCCTCTCCAATAACACTTATTAATTTTATCTATAAAATTAATATTACTATTTATAGTTTTATCATAAAAATTATCCCTATAAGGAATATGAATTATTTTATCATTTAAATACTCTAATTCTCTATATCGTTTTGCATAATGTATTAGATAACAATTTGATTCATTATTATTTATAACATTTTTTTTTAATTGTGGATAATCCATAGATTTATAAAGAAGACAAATATTTTGACAAATATCAAAAATAGTTTTTATTATAAATCCAGATGAAGTTATATATTGTAAACCTCCACCAGTATTTATTAATATTTTATAATCATTATTATTTTTATTTGATAATATATTATAATTTAAATGATCAAAATTCATAACAATTGCACTTTCTGGATGTTCAATTATTGGATCGTGTATTTTATCTTTTATTGGATTATTTAAATTATCTACAAAATCTATATTATTTTTACATAAATTTAAATTTTGTTCCATATTAATATATATATATTTATTTAAAAAAACTTCATTAAATATTTTCATTACTTTCTCTGGTTCATAATCTCTATATGCATTCCAATCTTTATCTTTTATATCATTTTTATTAAAATTTAATAAAATGGATGTCAATTCATTTTCATTATTATACCAGATTCCTTTATTACCTAATAAATGAACATGTGCATTATCACCTATATTTGTTGCTATTACGGGTTTATTACATGTTGAAAATTCTGCAATTGCAAGTCCAAAAGTTTCACCATCTATTCTTGCCCATAACATTGCATCTGCCGTATTAATAAATTCGACCTTTTCTTCCAAATTTATAATACTCGGTAAATGTATTATATTTATTAAATCAGGACAAAATTTATTAAAATTTGCAAATAAAAAATATATATTAGGATTATTTTTTGCAATATTATAAACTACACGATGAACATATGGAATACTAAAACTTGTTTTTCCACCATATCCACCAAATACAATTGCATTTTCAGGTATATTTAATTTTTCTCTAATATTTCTGTCATGTTTTGGTAAACTAACAATATGTGGTATAACTGGATATTTTCCATTATTTCCTTTAACCCAATTTGATATAGAGCAATAAATTTCTCCATGTGGTTGATAACAATTAAATACACATTGAATACAATTTTTTGCGACTTTACTTATACGATGACATTTTTCTCCTGCTTTAATTATAAAAATATGTTTTATATTATACTTTAATAGATAATCATCTATTTCTTTAAAATTATCGCTTGAAGTTACAATAAAATATTTTTCAAATTTTTTTATAATATTTTTATTATTTATTTTAGAATTTTTATCATAAAAAATAAATGATTTATTTTTTAAAATTATTTGATTATAATATGCATAATCAAATATCGCAGTTGTTGTCCCTCTTTCACATAATTGATTTTCCCAAAAAGCTATATTCATTATAATTAATTATAATTAATTATAATAAATATTTTTAATATATGAAATTATTATTTTTAAATAAATTTATTTAAAAAAATATCATATTTTGGTGGTAAATTATCATTTTCATTTATGTCTATAATAGAAATTTTATTACTAATTCTTCCAAATAAATCTTCATTATTTTTTATTCTTGTTGAAATATTATTAATAACTTTATTATTATTTAATTCCTGGTGTGAAAAATTTTTAATCTTATTTTTTATAAAATCTTCATCGCCAAAATAAGATAAATGCCAGCCACCATCTAATAATTCTGGTAAATTATTAATTTTTCTAATATCACTAATACTTTTATTTATAGTTTTATAAGTTTTATAATTAAATATTTTTGATAATGTCCATTGACCTATACATTTACATTTCAAATTATAATAATAAAAATCCATTTTCATTGATGATAGATTAATATTAATTTCTTTATTTTTAATTTTATTTAAAATTATTGGGTTTATAATTTCATCTACATCACTAATTATTATTATATCATTATCATATAATTCTATTTTATCTAAACCCATTTTTATTGAATCTCTTTGATAAAATTCATTTTTCCATTGTTCTCCTATATTAAAATCTATATTTATTATTGGATTTAAATAAGGCAATTCTGTTAAATTAATATAAATAATTTTATCTAAAAATTTAGAAAATTTTTCTATATTATTTCTAAAAAAACTTTCCTTTTTTTTACCAGTAAAAGTATATTCTGATTCAACTAAAACAAATTTATCTACTATATTATGTAATATTTCTAATCTATATAATAATAAATCAACTTCATTAAAAAATATAAAACAATCTATTATTTTCATAATTAATTATAATCTATACATAAATTATATTTATATTTGTATTTAATTTAAATATTAAATAATTTTTGTCGTTTCTGTAATTCAGACCAATGTTTATGCATATTTTTTCCATGATGATGATGCATATTGCAACCATATAATTTTAATTGGTTTGGATTTGGAAACCATATACCGCAATTATATTCTTTAAATTTTGGTAAATCAATTGAAGTAATATTATTATTACTATCTTTTATAAATTTTGTAATTAATGAATTTCTAAATAGATGATCATCAATTTTATAGTCTAATATTTTACAAGTTACTACTGGAACAATGAATAAAAAATAATTATATGATACATATTCTTTATTATTCTTTTCAATATTAAAATGTTTACTTATATTTACAGTCATTGAAATAATTGATTCATAAACTATTCTAGCGTTTGGTTTAGAAATTAATACCATTGCTCCTAAATCAAAATTATATTGGGTATTACTAAGAATTGTTAAAACAAAATCATAATCTTTATAAATTTCAAACATATCTTTTATAGAATTATCATTAATTAAAGTTGTATTACAATCAATCCAAATTCCCCCCTCTTCGTATAAATAAATTAATCTTATAATATCTGATTTAAATGCTGATATAGTAGCTAAATTAAAAAATTTTACTAATTTAGAATATTTTTCTTTATATTTATTAATATCATCATTTGATAATAATTTAACATTAAATTCTGGATTTTTATTTTTATAATTATTTATATTATTTTCAACTTCATATGGTAATTTTTCATCCCAATAAAAAAATATATTTTTTGGTATCATAATATTTATATTTATATTTAATATATTAATTAATATTTAAATAATTATATAAATAATTAACTAAATATAAATACATTTTATTATATTAAAATAGTAATACATAATGAAATATTTTTATAAAATCTAATTATAAATTGTAAAAAAATTATCAGTAAATCTTATTATATTTATATAATAAAAATAACTGCATAACATCATAATTAATTTTAATAATTAAAACTATACACTATTTATATTTATAAAATTCTTTTTCCCAATTAATTAATGGTGATAACCATTCTGTTTCACCATGTGTAGAAACTGCCGGAATACAAGAAACAACCTTTCTTTTATGTTTTTTGTTAAGTTCTACAAACATTTCAAAGTCATATGGATGTTTCCCACCACAATATTTTTGAATTATAGGTAAATCTTCTTTAATAGTTTTCAATTTTACTGCAAATGTCATACAACAACTATTTGTTATTTTCCAATGTCTATTTTTCGTAAGCATAACTCTAGTAATTTCTCCACCATCCTTTATAAATGGATTTGGTCCACCATCAGAATGATTTTTATATTTATCAGGATGATCATATCCAGACGAATAATCACCAACTTCTAATCCTTCTAATATAATTTTATCAGCATTTTCTGTGTATAAATAATCATCTTCTGCAAAATACACTATATCATTTATATCAAAATTTTGCAAACTATAATTAACAGCATACATAAAAGCTTGTGCATTCGATAATTGTGTTCTAAATATTTTATTATTATTTATATAATTTAATAAAAAATTATATGTTTTATCTGATACATTATCAGCAACAACATAAATATCATATTTATTAAATATTTTATAAAATCTTTCAAATACATGTAATTTTTTACAAACATATTCTGGTTTTTTTTTATTATATCCACCATCACTTATTCTATAAAAAATTTTCATAATTACAATTAAATATACTATAATACATTTTATTATTTTTATATTAAATAATGTATATATTAATTAATATAAAACATTAAAAAAATCTTAATGTAAATTCAAGTAACAATAAAGCTATAAATATAGATACTTAAATTATAAACTAGAATAGATGTATGTTTTTATATATTAATATAAATTTTTATAAATTTATAATGGAACTACTTTATTATTTTTAATTCTTTTTCTTGTATTTCGCGGTTTATTATATTCCACTTCTTTCTCTCTCATTTCATGTATAGGTATTTGATTTGATTGTTTAAATTGATGGTCTTGTTGAAATTCTAAAACTGGGGATGGGGATTTGCTTTTGCTTTTTCTTTTGCTTTTGCTCTTGCTTTTGCTCTTGTTTTTGCTTTTGCTTTTGCTTTTGCTTTTGCTTTCATTTATCTTTATCTCTCCCAAATCAATTGGAAGAACAGTATTATTTTTTTTTTGTTTAGGTTTACGTTTTCTAGTAAAAAGTCTACGAACTATTCTTATCATTATTATATATATATATATATATATATATAGTATAATATTATAATAAAATTATATATATAATGGCTAATCAAACACAAGAAGATATAACAGAAGATTATAACGCCGAATGGAATGAACAACATGAAAAAATACTTGTAGAATGGGCAGATAAAGCTATATGTTATAGATGGCTACATTCGAAATCCAGGATTAAATATAATTCAAAAAATACATGGTTTACTATTCCAGTTATAATTATGAGTACATTAACCGGAACTGCTAATTTTGCAATAGATCGTATTCCTGAAGAATATAAAGCTTGGTATACAGTTGGTGTTGGGTCTGTTAATATATTAGCTGGTATATTAACAACCATACAACAATTTTTAAAGATATCAGAGTTAAATGAAGCACATAGAAGCAGTTCTATATCATGGGATAAATTCTATAGAAATATTAAATTAGAATTAGCAAAATCCAGAGAAGAAAGAATGCCTGCTTTTCAAATGTTAAAAATGTCCAAGGAAGAATTTGATAGATTAATGGAGACTAGTCCACCAATAACAGAGTCAATTATTAAACGGTTTAATAATACGTTTTCAGGAGGTTCTGTAAAATTAGGTAAAGAATTAACAGAAAAACAACAAGCGTTTCAATCTATGTATAAACCAGAAATATGTGATACATTAGAAAGCACTGCTAATTTTGTATATAAAGAATCCAATGATACAATTGAAAAAAACAGAACTAGAACATTTGTAGAAAATTTAAAAGAAAAAAACGAACATAGGAAAAAATCTAGACAAGTATCTTTATTTATTGATAATTTTAGTAAAGAATATTCTAGAGAACCAAATGAAGATGAAATACATGATAATTTAAAAAATGAAATATCTAAAAATATAATAGACGAAGTATTAAAAGAACGTTATAATGGTCCAGGTTCTCCGTAATATATATATATTACTAAATTGTGATTAATTTTTTTATTTATTCTATTTTTTTTGTTTATTTTTTTCTATATATTTCATATAAATATTCCCACTGTTTGTTCCTAATATTAAATATAAAATACCCAAAACCAATAACCACATAATATATGGCATATACATATATAACGGAACATTAAAAAAATGAGCTATATAATATATAGCCATTACTATTGTATAAACAATGAATATATTTAGCAAAAATTTTAATATTTTGTTCATTTATAATTTATTTATATATAATCTATATTTAATTTATATATAAATTAATTTAATATATATTAAATCATTATAAACCTTAATATTGATTAGTTATTTAAATGTTTAACGATTTAAAAGTATTATAAAAATTATTGGTTCTTCATAACAATTACTGATTTTTCTTTAATAGGTCTATTTGTATTTAAATATTCTGTAATATCACCAACATCTATTGTATCATCTTCTTCAAAATAGTCTTGCAACATTTTTGATAATAATTCTTTATTTAACGGAGCTTTGCATTTAGATTTTTTACATAAAATCTTACCATTTGCAACATCAAAACAATCAATATTATTTGATTCCATTATTTTAATTAACTCAACTGTTAATTCTTGTTTTTTTGTTCTCAAATCTTTTATTGTTTTTTGATATATTTTTATTTCATTATTTATTCCCATCCATTGTTTTATTGTTTCTACTACTTTTTCTTTACTCATATATAAATTTGTACTAATAAATAAAAATAGAAAATTTTTATATTAATTTAACAAATATTTATCTATATCTTTAATATTTAATATTATACGATTTATAATTTGATTCTTCAAACCAGATAATTTTAAATTATTATCTTGTAATATAAATTTTAACTTATTAACAGTTAATTTTGATAATTTATTATATAATAACTTATTTTCATTTGTTAATAATAACTCTTCTTCTATATTTGTATATAATAAATGATTATTACAAAAACATTTACCGGTTAATAAAGATATACAACCTGGTTTATCACAATTTACATGTTCACATATAGTTTTTTTATTATATACTGTATCATAATCTGTACTATATTTTTGTGGCCAATTAACCCCTATCGTTTTGGATATATTGTAATATTTATAATAAGGTAATATAAAATTTGATACTTGTCTACAATAAGGACATTTTATTTGATTTATTTTTAATCTTACATTATCATATTGTTTATTTGATTTTTGATATATTACTTCATTATATAGTTCAATGTAATTAAATTTATGTCCACATTGTAATGTTATATTATTTACATTTAACTTTTCATTTGATATTAAACATTTATTATTAAATATATTTTCTATATTTTGTGAATTAGAAATATCTTCATTGGATAATTCGTAGTCATTTGTATATAAAAGTTTATAAAATTCATCATGTTTTGTTTTATCAATTTGTATAGTCATTAATAAAAATAATATATAAAATTTTTATATTTATTTTATATATTATTTAATATAAATGTCATTTGAAAAACATATTTGGGGAAATCACACTTGGTTCTTTATGCATGTTTTTGTTGAAAAAATAAAACCTGAATATTTTTTACAAGAAAAATCAAATATCATATCTATAATTACAAAAATTTGTAATAACTTACCTTGTCCTGAATGTTCACAACATGCAAGTAATATAATGAAGAATTATAATTTTAATAATATTAGAGACAAATCAGATATGAAAAAATTTGTATATGATTTTCATAATCATGTAAATAAAAAACTTAATAAACCAGAATTTGACTTTAATTTATTAGATGAAACTTATGAAAAAGGAAATTTAATACTAGCAATAAATAATTTAAATATAATTTTAAATAAAAATATAAATGTTCCAAAATTAATGATGGCAACAATGCATAGAAAAACTATAAGTATATTTATAACGCAATATTTTAATAATAATATTGATAAATATATTAAATAATTTATGTTGTAAATATTCTATTCATATCCTCATCTGAAATTTTAATACCATTTCTGTAATAAGTACATTGATAAAATTGTTCACTTGGTTTACTGCACATTATATTATTACTAACAATCTCACTAAAATATGCTAAATTTTTATATCCACTATTTATAATTAAAAAATACCATATTAAACCAATTATTCCACCTATTAAAATACCCATAACTATTCCTCCTATATTACTACATTTATTCATATATTCCACTAATGAATTTATAATTGTTAAAACAATTAATGCCACTATAGCAGATGGATTTGTTGTATATTTATTTAATACCATTGGATATAAAACATATGTTAATGTAAAACCTAATATGCTAGAATTTAGATATGGACTACTATAAATTGAACCTACTTCTGTAGTATTTACAAAAGGAAATGGTAATATATTACAAAATGGCGAAGCATCTTGTGACTGTTCTGATTTTATAATATTTTGTAAAAATCGTGAAATACCACTAACTATAACTATACCAAATAAATATATCAAGCCTTTTAAAATATTGCCTGTAAAAATAGAAGATAAAGTAAAGAAAAAAATTAATAAAAACGGTGTCATTATTGATATAAATTGTAATACGTTTGTTAAAGATAATTTAATATTAGCAGTCATATAATATAATATATAAATATATTATATTATAATTGCAGTTGTATAATTAAATTAATATATATTTAAGAACATCTTTTATATTATCTACTTCATAAAAATTTATATCATCTATATTTTCTAACATATCTGAGTATTTTTTACAAAAATTTTTATAATCAATATTATTATCTTTCGGATACAAAAATGTTTTCACTCCCGCTCTTATACCACCTATAATCTTTAAATCTAAACTACCAATTGCAGTAACTCGTCCTTGTAAACATATTTCACCTGTTATAGCATGTGTATTTTTTATTTTGGTATTGGTTAATAAACTATATAAAACACATGTAATTGCTGCACCAGCGGATGGACCATCTTTAGGTGTTGCACCTTCTGGAATATGTATATGTATACCTTGCATTTTTGTTTCTTCAAATTGTTTTAAAAGTTTTTGTATAGTTTTGTTATCTAATAAAGACCAAACCAATGTTTTTGCTATATTCATACTTTCTTTCATAACATCTCCTTGCATACCTGTTAATTTTAAATCTAAAAATGTTGATGTTGCGAACATTTTTGCTTCAATATGTAATATTCCACTATTACCAAGAGAATTGGCCCACATACCATTTATAACGCCTATTTGTGGTATATTATTTATTTTAGTATGATTAATTATATTATAATTTTGTAAAATTATATCAATATCTTGGTTTGTAATGATTATAGGTATATTATATTTCTCTATATTTTTTAACATATTTAAATTTACAGTAGATATAATTTCATATAATATTTCTTTTAGTTTTCTAACACCCGGTTCATTTGTGTATTTATTAATTAATGTCGTAATAATTTCTTCGGAAATTATTACATTATTTTCTAAACCCATTTTTTTTGTTATTTCAGGAATCAAATATTTGTTAGATATGATTAATTTATCTTTTAATGATAAATTATCAAATTTTATTCTATGAATTCTATCTAGCAAAATTTTATCAATTAATTCTACATCATTATAACTAAATATAAACAAAGCTTTTGATAAATCTAAATCTATATTACTAAAATATTTATCTTGAAAACAATCATTTTGTGTACTATCAACTAGATGAGTTAATATACCTATTATTTCTTTTCCATGTTCTGATTTACTAACTTTATCTAATTCGTCTATAAAAATAATTGGATTCATACATTTATTTATCATTAATATATCTACAATTTTGCCCCATGTAGAACCTACATATGTATAATTATGCCCATCTAATAAACTACCATTAGATGAACCACCCATTGCTATAAAAGAAAATGGTCTACTATTCCCATTTATATCTTTTAAACAATTTGCTATTCCTTTTTTAGCCAATGATGTTTTTCCCAATCCTGGTGGTCCTTCAAATCCAAAACAATATCCTGTATTTTCACCATTTATCCATTGACCAATTATACGTTCAATATGTTGTTTTGCATTTTGATGTCCATAGACAGATGAATCTAAAATATTTTTAATATTATTCATATAATTTGTTATTTCTAGATTATTTTTATTAATATTATTACTATTTATTTTTATCATATTTAATTCATCTATTATCTTATTACTGCTTCCACAAGTAATATATATAGATTTAATAAAATCATCATTTGTTTTATTATTAATTAAAAAATTTTTTATTTTTTCTTTAATAATTAATATTTTATTATTATTTATATTTATTAATTCTTTATTATTGAGAGATTGATCTATTAATATTATATTATTTATTAAATTTAATAATTGTGGCTTTTTCATATTATTTATGATATTAATAATATATTCAATATTTTTATCAATTATTAAATTTTTATTATCTAATATTATATTTCCAATATTACATATTTCCAAATTTGTAAATTCATCTACATTTTTTACTTTTAATAAATCATTTATATTATTTAAATCACAATGTAGCATATTTTTGTTATCTAAATTTTTAAATATATTATATATATTGTTAAAATGATTTTTTGTATCTATTTTTTTATTTAATATATATTCTTGTCTATATATACCGAATGGTATTTTAAGTAAACCATCTAAATAATGTCTTGCTTTTGAACCTGAATCTTCTGATTTTGATTTAACTTCTTTTAATTTTTGCATAGCTTTTTCTTTTACCGATTCATGTGTTTTCATTAGACATATCTGTTGTTCCAATGGTATTTTTGAGCTATCAAAGTTGGACAAATTAACAGTATATTCTATAGTTTTGCACATAGCATTTTTAAAACATTTTTTTGCATTCCACGGTAAACTATCAAATAATTTTTTTTGGTCATATGTATCACTCGAATTTATAGTATCATTTGATAATAGATCATATAACAAATATGCTATATATTGTAACTCATGATTATTATTATTTAATAAAAAATACAATAATACATTACGCTGTTGATATAAATTGCTTGTTAAAAATTCTTGTACTATAGTATTTAAATCTTTATTTGTTAATAGATCTAATTGGATTTTCATACCTATATATTTTTCAAATAATTCATTATCACTATATATTAGTAAATCTTTTATTGATATATTTTTTATATAATTAGACCAACTATGTTCATCAAATGATTTTGGTAAATTTTCTATATTTTCTATAATATATGTTTGTAATGAATCTAATTTATCTTTTATAAATTTATTTTCTATACAGTCATATCGTAAATCATCTACTAAACAATTTATAACAATTGTTTTTTTATTTAAATGATCATGTACTACTGTTTTTATACCATAAACTTTAATAGCAAAATTATCATGTGTTCTGGCTAAATCGAATGTATCTAAATCATTTGTTTCTTCTACTATAATTTTATCATCTATTATTTTATTCTTTTTGATATTTTCAATGGGAAATTGTTTTACAAATTTATCTGACCAATTAATAATCTTATAATTAATTGGTTTTGTAAAATTGATTATTAATTGCCATTTATCTTTTAATAATGCATTTTTTTCATTATTATAATTTATATCTTTTACCAACTCTGAATCAAAACATATATCTATTATATCTGTAAATTTCATTGAACCATAATTTTTTATCAACAATGATAGTTTATTATTAATGTTTTGTAAATCACTTATTATGTTATTATCATTTATATTTATTATTAATTCATTTACAGTATCAATTGATTCGTTACATAAATTATATTCAGTAGAATTTATGATATCTAATTGTTTATATTTTTGTGATATCAATATTATATTTTGTAAAGTATTTTTAAAAGATAATAATTTTTCTATATAAATATTATTCATTAAAATTATATTATATTTAATTTTATATTTTTATATAATTGAAATAATATATAAAAATTATAATAATTATATATTAATCATTGATATATGGGAATTCCTGCATATTTTTCATATCTAATTAAAAATCATAAAAATATTATATATAGATTTAATGATACACACGTAGATAATTTTTATCTAGATTGTAATTCTATAATTTATGACTATGTTAATAAAAATTATTTCGATGATATAAATCAATCTATAGATGAGTACGAAAATAATATTATAATCAATGTTATTAATAAAATTATTGAATATATACAAATAATAAAACCAAAACTATATATATATATCACATTTGACGGTGTTCCTCCTATTGCAAAATTAAAACAACAAAAAACTCGTAGATATAAAACGTTTTATCAAAATATGTATTTTGGAAATGATAAAAAATGGAATACATGTGCAATTACACCTGGTAGTGTCTTTATGAATAAATTATCTGAAAAAATTTATAATTATTTCAACAATGAATATTCATATAAAAATACAACGATATTATTAAGTTGTTCAGATAAAGCTGGAGAAGGAGAACATAAAATATATAAATTTATTAGAGATAATCCTGATAAACATTTAAATTATACAACATATATATATGGTATTGATGCTGATTTATTTATGTTATCATTAAATCATATTATGTATTGTAAAAATATATATTTATATAGAGAGACACCTGAATTTATTAAATCTATTGATAGTACATTAGAACCTAATTTCAATTATACAATTGATATTAATATATTATCAGTACAAATATATAATATAATTAATAATAAAAAAATTATTAATTCTTCGGATGCTATAAATTTAAATAAATATATACAGGATTATATATTTATATGTTTTATATTAGGTAATGATTTTATGCCACATTTTCCAAGTATAAATATAAGACATAATGGTATAGATATATTATTAAATTTATATAAGCAACTTTTTGCAAATAATGATAATTTTTTAGTAAAAGATAGCAATATAGAATTTAAAAATTTTAAACAATATATAGAATTATTAAGTAAAAATGAAGAAAATATGTTAGAAAATGAATATAAAATACGTAATAAATATGATAATACTTTTAAATATAAAAATTGTTATGAAAATATAAATAATACAAATATTAATATAAAAGACAGGTTAGATATATATAATATTTTACCTTGTTGGGAAAGAAATATAGAAAAATTTATAAATATAAATAATGATGGATGGCAATATAGATATTATTATAGTTTATTTAATTGTGATATAAACATTGAAAGTGATATTATTAAAAATATTTGTATCAATTATATTGAAACATTAGAATGGACTCTTAAATATTATACAATTGGATGTATTGATTGGCAACATTTTTATAAGTACGATTATCCTCCTTTATTAATTGATTTATATAAAAATCTTCCTTATTTCAATATAGAATTTATTACAGAAAAAACTAAATTTAAACTTCATCCTATTTCTCAATTATCATATGTTTTACCAAGAGATTCGTTAAATTTATTACCTAATAATATTCATAATTATATATTAAAAAATTATGAAAATCATTATAGAAAAGATTATAAAAATGTTTATGCTTTTTGTAAATATATATGGGAATCACATATTATATTTCCCGAAATAAATATTGAAAAATTTAATAATGAAATTATTGAATTATTAAGTTAATGATTTAATAGTTCTATCAAATAATTGTTTTACAGATTCTATATCACTACCTAAAACCGAATCATTTGATATGTACCATTTATCATCTTCTGTATTTCTATTGTTATATACTAAAATAGCTGGTATACCATTAACTTGTTTATATTTTTTTAATAAAACATATAATTCTAATGATTCATCTATATCAATTTCTATAAACTTTATATTATTTGGTAAATCATTAACTAATTCTTTTACAACAGGTTGGATTTTTTTACATGGAGCACACCAAATTGCTGTAAATTTAATAATTACTTTCGTATTGTTATCGATATTATATAATAATTTTTTGAAATTTTCTAGACTAATATCTTTAAAAGTTTCATCGCTCATTATATATTATTTATATAATAACATTATTTTTATATATATTTATTTTAATAAATATATATTTCCTTATTTGGAATTATTATTTATATTATTTAAAATCATAATTATCGTATTAAAAATAAATAACAATATCATTTAATATTATCCCTTTAAAGGTAATAAAATAAAATAATATATTATAAATCTATTAATCAAATCTTTATCGTTACAAATATTCACTATTTATAATAGAATATTTCTCACCTAAATTTAAAAGTGTTAAAATTCAATTTTATTAATGAGGCCTTCTTTGTAAAATTGGACATTCTTAAAATGTCCATTTTTATATATTATACCAAAGTTTTGAAACAAAAATTTGCACATTTTCTATTTTTCACTATTTTGCAGCATAATGCTCTAAAAATGTGATTTTTTAAATTGTATTTTTTTTAAAAATTGATTTTTTTTGTAAATTTCTAGCCTTTTTTTATTTCCATATTTTAGAGAAAATGGAAACTTTGGAAACCGAAAAAAGGCTCAAAAAAAGGCTAAATTTTTACTGTGATTTTTGCAAATGTAATATCGTTTCAAAAAGTAAAATGGATAGACATTTATTAACCGATAAACATAAAAATGCGATTTTGGAAACGAAAAAGGCTAAAAAAGGCTATGACGAAATATCATGTGAATGTGGTAAAATATACAAGACAAAATCTGGCTTGTGGAAACATAAAAAAATATGTAATTTTTTATCAAATTTAAATGATAAAGATAGTTCTTTAAATAACATATATAATACAACGAGTGAAAATAATAACATTGAAGATGAATTATATGTGAAGAATAAGATAATGATGAATAAAGATTCTGATAAAAACAATAATTATAAAGATATAATATGTTTATTGATGCAAGAAAATAAAGATTTTAAAAATTTATTAGTTAAACAACAAGAACAGATAAGTGAATTAATACCAAAAATAGGTAATAATAATAATAATACTCAAAATATAAAACAAAAATTTAATATTAATATATTTTTAAATGAACAATGTAAAGATGCAATAAATATGAATGACTTTGTTAAATCTATAGAAATATCTTTAGAACAATTAAATAGTACAAATTCAGGCGGATTGATTACAGGATTAAGTAATGCTATAATTGAGAATATGAATAAATTAAGTTTGTACGAACGTCCTCTTCATTGTACAGATTCAAAAAGAGAAACATTATATATAAAAGATGAAGATGTTTGGGAGAAAGATAAAGATAAAACTATTATAAAAAAGGCAATAAAAGATATTTCTAGCAAACAATATAAAACATTACAATCTTGGATAGAAAAAAATCCAGATTTTAAAGAGATTGAAGAAAAACAAGAATATTTTACACAAACATTGGCCAATATAGGTAAAGATATAAATGAAATAGATGAAAAAATAATAAGAAAAATAAGTAATGCTATGTATATTAAAGAAATAATAGAAAATTAATATATCATTTGATATGATTATTATATAAAAATAATTGTATATTATTTTGTACAATAATGTTTTTTTTTTATATTACTCTATTTACATTAATTGATATTATTAACTTTCCATTTGATAGAGGAGCCAATATTAAAGGTTCCAGTAAAGCTTTTGATAATATTAAATTTAAATTAACTAATTTGAATATAGATAATATTTATAATATAAAAAGTGATAAAAAACATCTACGTATAGTAATGGGTGATGCTTTTATGCAACATCAAAATATTCTTGGGTCAAAAAAATTACCCCTTTTAATAGGTGGAGATCATACTTGTGTTATAAGTAGTATTTATTCTAGCAATAATTATTGTATATTAAATGGTAAAAGATTGGGTATTTTATGGTTTGATGCTCATGCAGATTTTAATACTATGGAAACGTCTCTTACTGGTAATTTACATGGAACTCCAGTGGCAGTTCTTTGTGGACATACATTATCTATTTTAAATTTCGGATTTAATTTATCACCTAATCAATTTGCTTATTATGGTATTCGTGATATAGACGGTTTAGAATTTATTAGATTTACAGATTATAATATGAATATATTAGATAATGAAAACATGTTAATTGAATGGTGTAAAAATTTTGATTATATTCATCTGAGTTTTGATATGGATTGTATAGATAGTAGTGAAATGAAATGTGTAAATACACCAGTAACTAATGGTCCAAAATTAAATGAAATAATCAGAATGTTAAAAGTAGTAAAATCATCAAATAAACTAATGTCAATGGATTTAGTAGAATATAATCCGGAATTAGGTGATAATTCATCTATTGTAATAAATATTTTAGAAACAGTATTAGTATAAATTATAATTAAATTAAATTATTAATTGATTAATTGATTAATTGATTAATAATTTAAATAGTTAATATAATAAATATTTAAATGGAAGAAATAGACTTAGACTTAAATAATTATAATTTAAATGATATATTAAATTTATTTAGTTTAAAACATAATTTTACTATAGAAGATATTAAATCGGCAAAAAAAAAAGTATTATTATTACACCCAGATAAATCAAATTTAAATATAGAATATTTTTATTTTTTCTCGAAAGCATATCGCATTTTATTATCTATATATGAATTTAAAAATAAAAATATAGATAAAAACAATAATAATATAGAATATTTGGCAGATAAAAATGATGATAACAATAAAATATTAGATAATATTACAAAAGATATTGATAACAGTACAAATTTTAATAATTGGTTTAATAAATTATTCGAAGAGAATAGATTAAAAAATGATTTTAACGATACTGGTTATGGTGATTGGTTAAAATCAAATGATAATATAAATAATATTGAATGTAAAAATTTAAGTGAGATAAATAAACATATAGAAGATAGAAAAAAAAAATTAAGAAATAATACATTAACTAAACACAAAGATATTACAGATACAAATATAAATCAATATTCTGATATTATAAATTCTGTTCCTGATAGTTATGGTAGTAATATGTTTAGTAAATTGCAATATGAAGATTTGCGTATAGCACATGAAGAATCAGTTGTCCCTGTTACACAGGAAGATTTTAAAAGTAATTATAATAATATAGATGATATAAAAAATGTAAGACAACATATAGTTAATCCATTATCCAAAGATAAAGCAAATGAAATACTTAATAAAGAAAAAAATAAAGACCATGAATTAACATCATATAGAGGATATATATTAGCAAAACAACAAGAAGAAGTGGAAGATATAAATAAAAAATGGTGGTCATCATTAAAACAATTAAAAAATACCAGATTATAGAAATAACTATATGTGTATTAAAATAAAATAAATATTATATTATATAAATAATGGATTATTCTAATTTGATTTTTAGTACAATTATATTAATTATAGCAGGTTTTTTGTATAGTAAATTACAAATAAAAATAGATACTAATGAAAAACAAAGTGATTTAGATATTATAAAAAAATATTTTTTATACGAACAAGATTATAATTATATTGGGAATTTGAGTTCAATTAAAAAACCAATATTATGGGTTCATATAGATTATAAAAAAAATAGTCGCAATTGGGAATCTTTTTATTCTCGTAGTAATAATGATATTAATCAAGACTATTTATATTTAACTATTAGATCAATAATAGATAATTGTGGTGATGATTTCCATATTTGCTTAATAGATGATAATAGTTTTAGTAAATTATTGGATAATTGGAATATAGATTTATCTAAGATATCTGAACCAAATAAAAATAATTTAAGAAATTTAGCAATATGTAAATTATTATATACATATGGAGGTATATATCTTGAAAATTCATTTATTATGTTTAGAAGTATAAAAGATATATACACTAATATTGAAAAAACAGGTAAAATGGTTGTGGCGGAATTTAAATCAAATGGTTCTAATAATTATACGTTATCTTTTCAACCATGTTTAAAATTCATTGGATGTATGAAAAATTGCAATGAAATGTATGAAATAATAAAAGAACTAGAATTATTAAATAATACCGATTATACTAATAATTCTATTATAGAATGTAAAATTAGTAACTTTTTATTTGAAAAAGTACATAATAATTATGTTAATTATATAGATGGTAAATTTATAGGAACCCGCGATATAAATAATAAAGAAATTACATTAGATTTATTATGTGGTTCCAGTTTTATGGAATTAGAAAATTTAGCATATTGTTTATATATACCACGCGATGATATGGAAAAACGTACAAATTATAACTGGTTTTTAAAACTTTCAATGAATGAAGTGTTAAGTTCAAATACAAATATAGGTAAATATTTACTTTTATCCAATTAATCCAATATCAAATATCAAATATCTAATATCAAATATATAATATATAATATATAATATATAATATATAATATATAAATGATAGTAAATATTATATTATTAGCATGTACTTTTACAACAATAGAAAGTATGTTTTTGTACTTAATGAGAAATAATTTTCAAAAAATGATAATGAAAGTACAAAATTCAGAATTAAGATTAAAAATATTACCAACTATATTATGTTATATCATATTAATATCAAGTATATATTATTTTATAATATATAAAAATGGTACTTTATTAGATGCATTTTTATTAGGTTTTTTCATATATGGTGTTTATGAAACTACTAATATGAGTATTTTAAAAGATTGGAATTATAAAATAGGAATAATAGATACAATATGGGGAGGTATTTTATTTTTATCAACCACATATTTTTATAGATTAATTATTTATAGAATATTTAATACTATAGGCTGAAACTATAAATATAAATAATGATATAATAAAAATTTTTATATCAAAATCATTTATATATTTTGATACTAAATAATATATAATAGACTATGTTATAATATATAATGTATCACCAAATAAAGCATTAAAACCAGATTTTTTTATAATCACTACTTTTATGAGTAGACATTATAAATTAATAATAAAAATAAAATTGAAATAAAAATTACAGAAAAATAATAATATTAAAAACGACATTCTATACTACTTAAAGAAATACTATTCATAATGAGTAGTGACAAAATGGAAAGTTTAACAGAAAACTTTTCTAAATTTATTGTTAAAGATATTAATATAGTAATTAAAATACAAAAAAATTTTAAAAAAAAATATCAATTAATACAAGAACTAAAAGACTTTGGAATTAATGAAAAAAAAAATATAATTAAAGAAAAAACAAGAAATAATAATCAATGTTATGCATTTCTTGGAGGTGGAGATTTTGGCGAACAAATAACTGTTTCTATATTTCCAGGAACAATTGGTAGCGCGAGTAAAGGTGGTATGTCATTTGACAATAAAACACTAGATAAAGATAAAAATATAAAAGATGCAAAAGAAGTTAAATTCGTATGTCTTGTTGGCACAAAGGAATGTAAATCATGTAACCATAAATGTCCCCCATTTCAAAAAAAATGTATTTATTGTAATGGTGAAAACTTTAAAAATAATTCAAATAGTCGTGCAAGTATTTCTTCAAAAGCACATATAGATTTTAAAGAATATATTAATGAATATATTATATATGTTCAAGATTATGATGAAAAAAAAGAGATAATTTCAATTAACGGGTATAAATTCTTATCTAAAAATATATATTTTGATAATTATATACAAAATCAGTATGATAGTGGGAATAAGAAAGGTGGAATGTGTAATTTACTTCCTTATAGTTTTGATTGGTATATGTCTGGACCTATTAAATTTATAGATATTCATATTGATATATCTAAATTCGAACCAATTATAAAATATAATATTTACAATCTAAAATCAGAAATATATGATAATATACCTGTTGTTGATTTTGAAAAAATTTTAAAAAAAAATGAATTAGAATTATTTTATGAATTACCAAAAGAGAAACGCAGTGAGTATTTAAATGTTTGTTCTAAGTTGAATATTCGTAATAAATCAATAGGTAAATCAAGAGGTACAACTACTCGGAAATAAGATTATTATTAAAATATTTGTTATCTAATTCACAACCAAAATAATTTCTTTTAAGATTTTTACAAACTAATGCTGTCATACAACTTCCCATGAATGGATCCAAAACATTCATATCCTCATTGGATGAACATTTAATAAGTCTTTCTATTAATTTGTATGGTTTTTGAGTTGGATGAAATTTTTTATATGTTTTATCATAAAAATTAATATCATCCCAAACATCTGTAAGTTTTGATTCTATATTAAACGTATATATATAATCATCATATTTAATATCAAAAGTACCAAATAAAGTTTCTAACTTATTCCAATCTTCTCTTGTCGGATATTGAATATTTTTTTGTTTTTCTCCTGCTATAGAAGACCAAGTCCCTCCCCCATTAATTGCTTTACCCAAATGAATATTAATATCCTTTGACGATATATTATTTTCTTTTTGTTTACTTTGTAAAAATTTTTTAATTATATCTTTTGCATCTTTATAAAAGAATATTACATATTCTGTTGCAACAGGGAACATTTTTAATTTATTGCTTGTTCTACCAGCAACAGAACGCATACCTTTATTAATTGTTATATGTTGTCTATATTTAAATCCATATTTTTCAACAATTGGAATAATATATGACAATTGATATGGAAATCCAAAAATCCATAAAGAACAATTGTATTTAGACACGTTATTTAATTTTTTTATAATCTTTTCTATCCAGAGTAAATATTCTTCTATTGATTCCCATTGTGTATCCCATTTTTCATTAACAACATTATAATAAGGTGGGTCTAATATTATTGTATCAATTTGTTTTTCTTGTTTAGAAAGTTCTTCAAGATAATTTAAACAATCCATATTATGAATTTTATTTTTATATATATTTAACTTTTCTTCAAAGTCTTTATCTACTATATTATTATTATTACTTTCAACTAAAGTTATCTTTTTATTTAATTTTTCCTCCACAACTTTATCTAATATCTCTTTTACCTTGCTTTCAACTACACAAGGATTTTTTTTATTTAGATGTTTTGTATAATGTCCTTTTTGACTAAATTCTTTTCCACATTTTTCACAACTATAATTAACCATTTTTAGTTATATATTATATGTTTATTTTATTTTAAAATCAATTTTTAGTTAAAAATAACTAAAATTAGTTAATCAATAAATTCGGCGTTTCAAATGTCTAATGGTGTAAAATATTGTAATTATAAAATTGGAATAATAGATACAATATGGGTAGGTATTTTATTTTTTATAACAACTTATATATATTAATTATAATTTGATACTATATAACAATTTCTACATACGGGTATATAACTGGGATCATCATCAAAATTTTCCAATATTTCTTCATCTGAATCAATAATTCTATGGTTAAATACAGATTTATTATTACAATCTTTAGTTGAACATTTTCCATTCAATTTTTCAACAGTATCACAATATGGAATTAAATCTAAAACTTCACCAAATTTTTCTCTTTTATAATTACCATCTAATGCATAAATATAAACATCTATATTTTTATTTTCTAGTAAATCGATTACTATATTTTTGAGATTATCATAAAATTGAGCTTCATTAATATGAATTGCGTTAATATCATTTAAATCAAGTTTATATATATCATTAAAATTATGTAATTTTATACAATTTACACTTTTTTTGTCATGATTACATAATTTTGACGTTATTATAATATTATTATCAGTATTATTAAAATCATAATCTATAATTATCTGCTTATTATATAAAGATGTATTTATTAAATTATAATTTGATATTAATTGTGTTGTTTTACCAGAATACATAGGTCCTAATGTAATATATAATTTACTAGTTAGAATACGTTCAGATGTATTATATTGCATAATTATAAGTATAATAAATATATTTATAATTATTTTTATATATAAATTATAATTTATTTTTTAAAATACAATTTTATTTTTATTTAAAAATTTTTTAAATAAGAATAAATATATGTCTATAAAAATAAATACATTAGATTCAAATAAAATATCTATACCATGGGTTGAAAAATATAGACCTAATACATTTGAATCAATTATATTAAATGATAATAATAAATTGATATTTAAAAACATTTTAAAAACAGGTATTTTTCCAAATTTATTATTTTATGGACCACCTGGAACGGGTAAAACAACTACAATTATAAATTTAATAAATAAATACCAAAATACATATAATAATAATAAAAATAATACTAATAAATCATTAATCTTACATTTAAATGCTTCTGATGATCGCGGTATTGAAATAATTAGAAATAATATTAGTAATTTTGTTAGTAGTGAAAATTTATTTTGTAAAGGATTAAAATTTATTATTTTAGACGAAGTAGATTATATGACAAAAACAGCACAATTAGCTTTAAAAATATTATTACAAAATTATTACAATAATATACGATTTTGTTTAATATGTAATTATATAAGTAAAATAGAACCTTCATTGCAAAATGAATTTGTAAAAATAAGATTTAATTCTATACCAGATAAAGATTTACATAATTTTATAGGTAAAATTATGCAGTCAGAAAGAATAAATATATCTAGTAAGAAAATCATATCTATATCAAAATTTTTTAATAATGATATTAGAAGTATGATAAATTATTTACAAGTAAATTATAACAATAAAATATTAATGATAAAAGATGATATCTATATAAAATTATATAATATAAATTTATACGATGAAGCAATTAAATTTAACAATAAAGTTTTAAAAATTGAAAAAACATATGATATAAGCGTAAAAAATATATTAAAAGAATATATTATATATTTGATAAATAATAAATATATAGATTATACAACTGAAAATATTAATAATATTGAATTGTTTTTTCATGAAAATGAAAATTCAAAGAAAAATATAATTTTATATGTATACTATTTATTAAGATTAAAGTTATAAAATTCAGAATGGTCTGTTATTCTATTAACTAATCTTTTTTCCCATACATTTGGTGATGTTAATTTATGTGGATTAAAATTATTTCTTTCTAATTTATATTCTTCATATAAAAAATTATTATATTTATCATAAATTTTTTTATATACTAATTTTTCTATATTATTTAAAATATTATTATTAGAGTAACTTATATTTTTATTTGATATTCCCAAATCTATAGCATTTTCATTAATCATATTATTATATTTATTTATAGAAATAAATATAATAAAAAAATTTAATTATTATTTAATTATTATTTAATTATTATTTAATTATTATTTAATTATTATTTAATTCTGTATTATTTAATTCACTATTATTTTGCTAAATATAATGTAATAAAAATAATATATTTTTATTATTTAAAAATAATTGATTATAATTTATAACTATAATTTATTTTAATTATTATAATTATTATATGTTATCTATAGATGATGAATGGTCGCAATTTTTGTTAGATAATAATATGGATAATATGGATAATATTTATAATAATAATAATAATAATAATAATAATAATAATAATAATAATAATAATAATAATGATAATGAATATTATAGTAAAATAGATAGTACTAATTTATATAATTTAAACGTAGAACATGATAATAATAAATGTTTTGATAATAAAGAATCGGTATATATAGATATTTCAAAGTGCTCATCGCTATATATATCCACTAAAACAAAAATAGTATTTTTGAATAAGGAAATAGATATATATAATATATTTTGGAAATTAAATGTTATTAATTATGATAAACAATCAGATGGTATTATAAAAAAACAAATAAAAATATCATGTTTATCACATGAAGAATTGGATGAAATAAATATTAAATTAAAAAGAGAAAACTGTGTAAAATGTTATATAATAAATAGTATAGATAATCCAAATGGTAGAGTTAAATTTAAAAACATTCAAAAAATATCAATTGGATTATCTAAAAGAGATATATTAAATGCGCGTTCAAAACAAAAAAGTGCCTTCTATAATTGTTTCGTTTTAACTATACGTATATATTTTAATGATATATATAGAGAAATTCATGTAAAAGTTTTCAATACTGGTAAAATAGAGATACCAGGAGTTCAAAACGATGAATTATTTTATTGTGCTATTAATAAAACAATAGAATATTTACAATGTTTTTATGAAGATAAATTAGAATACAATAAAGAAAATATTGAAAATATTTTAATTAATTCAAATTTTAATTGTGGATTTTGTATTAATCGTGAAAACTTATATAATATATTAAGACATAAATATAAAATACATGTATGTTATGACCCATGTTCATATCCTGGTATACAATGTATTTTTCATTACAATAAATCAAAAGATGAACAATTAGGATATATCGGAGAATATGATGATAAAAATAATATAATAAAAATATCATTTATGATATTTAGAACTGGTAGTATATTAATAGTAGGTAAATGTAGTGATAAATGTATATATGATATATATGATTATTTAAAAAATTTATTATATAAAGAATATCCGAATATAGTAGACCAATTTTGCAATAATATTCAAAATAATAATAAAAAAAACAATAGAAGATTATGTAAAAAATATATATATGTATCTAATGATAATACATAATTAATATTATTATATTAATTCCGTGATAATATTATTTAAGATTCGTTTATAATCTTTAATTGATATATATATTTTTTTTGATTCTAGATTTTTTATAATTTTATTAATTGTTATTATATTTTCTAAATAATTATCTTTAATTAGAGCCAAAATTATTATATGTAATTTATTTTCAAAATGTAAATTCATATACATACCATCATTATCATTATCATGATTTTTGTTTTCATTATCATTATTATCATTTACATCATTTTCATCTTCATCTTCATCATCTTCATCTTCATCATCTTGATCATCATTTACATTTTCATTATCATTTTCATCTACATCACCATTTTCATTTTCATTTACATTTTCATTTACATTTTCATTTACATTTTCATTTACATTTACATTTACATTTACATTTACATTTACATTTTCATCATCATTATTAGAATCATTTTCAAGAGCATTATTGGAATGATTATTGGAATGATTATTACTGTGACTGTTATTATTATTTTTATAGTTATTGTATGAGAAAAAGATAGACCTTAAATTGGTAATTGTTTGTAAAACTAATATAATATTATTTATATTATATTTTTTTAAAGTTAATACATCAATAAAATTGGTGTCTTTTTTGTTTATTTTATTATTAAAAATTATTTTTTTGTAAGAAAATAAGATAGCATCTTTTATATTAAATTCTAAAGAATTACATGTATTATTATATATAGATAAATCTATATGATTGATAAATTCGATATAGTACATATATAATTTATCAATAGCTGATACTATATCATCAATATTATTATATTGATATGACAATAATATAAATACATATTGTATAATATATAATCCTTTAATATAAATATAATCTAATACATTTTTAGATATAGATTTATTAATATTATTTGAAAAATATTTGTTATAATTAATGTATGTATTATTATAATTATTGATAAATATATCCATTATAATTTAATATATTATATATTATATATTATATATTATATATTAATTGGTATTTTATATATTTATCATTAAAACTATTTAAAGTTTTTATAAAAGTTTAAATATAAAAATGGCAAATAATGATTCTGAAAGTAATATAGAATTACCTAGTGTAAATATATGGAAAAATTTAGCTAGAATATCTATAAGCGAAGATAAACCTATTATGTTAGATTATTGGATTGATTCGTTAAGTAAAGATGTATCAATTGGAGTTAAAACAGAAACCAATGAAAAAATGTTAGTAAAATCAGCAGAGGAGTATACGTCACCTATATCAAAAATTTTCAAAATAGATGAATGTTATATAATATGTACAGAAAATTCGATTTATCTAACAAAAAATACAATTCCTACAAAAAAAATAGTGTAAATATTTACAAGGATATAGTATTTTTATCGAAATAATAAATCATGTTATATGTATTTTTATCATATTTTATTTGAGATATAATATTTATAGAATGAAATTTACAGATATGTCGTATTATAGTAATAAATCTGGTATAACTCATTTCTCTATTTACATATATTTTTTTACTATCTTTATAATATTCTGATAATATATTAGATAATTTTTCTATATTACCGTTTTCTAATGATTTTCTATATACAATTTTATTTATAACATAAAAGTTATTTTCTTGTTCAGCATTATTCATAAGAAATTCTTTAAGTATATATATAGGTACAGGATTTTTATATACACTATAACTCATAATACTATATTATATATAATATTTTAATAAAAAATATTTTATATACTATATAAAAATACTAATATGTTTTTTAAATTTGTGTCAGGAAATAATTTATCATCAGCATTAAATATTGGAAATTTCTATTATAAAAACAATAGAGTTCCTATTATTAATTATATATATGAAAATATTAATAATAATATCTACAATAATATGTACAATAATATGTCCAATGTTATATATGAATATGAAAAATTAATTGATAATATAGATAATAAATATATAATTGCATTAAAATTTTCTTCATTTAATTTTAATGAAAAATATATAGATTATTTTGTAAATAAATGCTTTTCAAAAAAAATTAAATGTATAATAGACGCTGAAGATAATAACAATATTAATAAATATAGAAATATTATTAATAAATTAATATACAAATATAATAAAGATGATATCACTATTATTAAAACATATCAGATGTATAGAAAAGATAGTATGAATGAATTAATAGATGATATAAATTTTTTATCACAAAAAAGATATCTAGCTACAAAATTAGTAAGAGGGGCCTATTATAATAATGAAAAAATTTTAGGTCATTTATACAATGAAAAGAAAGATACGGATAATAACTATAATAATGCCATATATAAATTACATAACAAGTTTCTTAATTATAATATTATAGCAACACATAATATGAAATCAATTGAGATTACTAAAAATATAAATGATAGTATTAATAAAATGGACAATAATAATAATAAATTTATTGTAGCTAATTTAATGGGAATGAATGAAAAATATATGCAAAATTTAAATATGAATAAAGGAATATATATACCATATGGTCCATATAGATATATGTTACCATATTTAACAAGACGATTATATGAAAATATGGATCAATATAAATATATATATAAATAAGTATATAAATAAGTATATAAATAAGTATATAAATAAGTATATATCTTATATTTTATGAAATAATTTACATATATTATTAGTAAGAAAAAGTAATTCTATATTATCTTCGTGTATATTATAAAATATATTTATAAATTTACATATTATAATTAGCATTTTATATTTTTCTTCTGTTTTAAGTATATTATTTGTATGATAATTAATATAATGTGTTAAATTATCTAATATATCAATTACAGTAATACCTGTATTATATAAATTATTTAGAATACCATATGCTTCGCATAAATCATTTTGTTTACAAGCTAAAATATATTTATCTAGAAGATTTTTAGATATATTATGTGTTATATCATATATATTATTTATTTTTTTATCAGTTAATATGATTTTTTGTATATTATTTATCATACAACTGATGGAATTATTAGATACATTTATTATATTTTCAACATCTTTTATATCTAAATAAATATTTTCTTTAATAGAAATTTTATTATATATTTTTTTTAAAAAAATATTATCAATATTATTTAATTTAATAATATCTAATTTATTTCTTATAGATTCATATATTTTATTTAATTCAAGACAAGTTATTAAGAAATTTACATTGCTACTATAATTATCTATATAATTTCGAAATGTATATTGATTTTGTTCACTTAATATATCTATATGATCAATTATTACAAATTTTTTTTTATTTTTAACTATAGATAAAGATGTGCAAAAATTTTTTACATCAGTTCTATAATAATTTATACCTTGATCTTTTAATAAATTTATATATAGTATATTATTGTTTTGTATACTATTAATTGTATTATTATCTAATGATGGATAATTATAATATTCTGATATTATGTAATTTGCGAGTGAAGTTTTACCTGTACCAATATTGCCATATATTATTAAATTTAAATTATCAATATTAATGTAAATAGTTAATAAATCTTTATCATGTTGATTTAAATTAAAGTCATTAATATTATCAGCTTTATATTTAAAATTAATTGGTATATTATTCATTTTTATAAATTTATATAATTATTATATAAATTTATATTTATATAAAAAATATATAAACTATTTAATATATCATGAACATATCCAATTTATTTAAAATATTAGAATTGAATATAACATATGATAGACATGTTATAAAAAAAGCATATAGAAAATTAACATTGAAATATTCACATGATAATAATAATGATAAAATAAAAGAATTAACTAATGCATATAATATAATAATAGATTATCTAGAAAATAAAGATAGTAATATAATAAGTAATGAAATGGAATCAGATTATAATAATATAAATAGTGAAATAATACCCAAATATAATAATATAAATAGTGAAATAATACCCAAATATAATAATATAAATAGTTTAAATGATAATAATAATAATAATAATGATGGTATTATTGATAATAATGAATATCTGTATATTAAATCAGATATTTGCATAGTCCAGAATATTACATATGAAGAGTGTTATTTTGGAACAAATATTCCAATAGAGATAAATAGATATATTTATTATAATATAATAAGCGAAGAAAAAGAAACTATATATATTGAGATACCAATGGGTATTGATGACAATGAAATTATTATTTTAAAAGAAAAAGGTAATATTTATAAAGATATAAAATCAGATGTAAAAATTCGTATAAAATTAATTCCACATAACTTATTTACAAGAAAAGGATTGGATTTAATATATAATAAAAATATAACATTATTAGAATCATTAGTAGGATTTTCATTTTTATTAATTCATATAAATAAAAAAAAATTTAAAATTAAAGTAAATGAAATTACTGTTCCAAATAGCAATCGTATAATAGATAATATGGGGTTTATTAGAAATAATTATATAGGTAAATTAATTATAAATTATTCTGTATTATATCCTGAATCATTAATGAAAGAAAATATAGAAATATTAAAAAAAATATTGGTATAATTTAATTATATACATATGATAAGTATTAGTAAAAGTGCAAAATCCATGTTATTAAAAACTATAAATAATGATAATGGTAACGCAATATTATTATATTTAAAAGGTGGTGGATGTAATGGATTTACATATAAATTTAAAGTTATTAAAGATGATACTCCAATTTCTAACAATGAATCATTAAATTTAGATAATAGAAAAATGTATTTATGCAATTCAAGTTTAATGTTTTTAATTGGAACAGATATTGATTATGTTCAGGATATTATGGGTTCAAGATTTGTATTTACAAATAATAAAATAGATACAAAATGTGGTTGTGGAACTAGTGTAAATTTTAAATAATAATATTATTAATCTATATAGTATTTATTTAATTTATATTTAATATTCCAAAATAAATAATAAATATCTTCTTCCCATAGTTCTTGTCCTAAATTTTTTAATATTTTTTCAAATTTACAAATTCTATTAAAACAGTCCTTATATGAAATAATTATAGGCTTTACTATAATTGTAAATTTATTAGAAAATCTAGAAGTTAATATATAATTAAAAAATATTTCTTCGTCTTCTAATTTATAATAATAATTATAATAATATTTACATGTATTTAATAAATTAAAATAATCGTTGTAATGTAAATAATTATAAAAATTAAATTGTATTATTATATCTAGCATTAATATATATTTTAATATATTGATTTTATAATATATATTAAAATAATTTAAATTCTTTAGTTTTAAATTAAAATATAATGAATAATTTACCAAAAAAAAAAGGACGTAGACCTAAAAGTTATTATATAGAATTAGAAAAACAAAAAAATTTATTGCAAAATGATATCAGTGGTAATATTCTTGAAACTCAAAAAATAGATATATCGAATGAAATTATAGAAAAACCTATACCCAAAAAACGAGGTCGTAAACCCAAAGGAGGTAAAATAATACATGTCAAAAATATTGTTAAAAATGTATATATAAATCAAAATGTAATATTACATTTAAAATGTAAATTATCTGATATTAAATTGGAAAATGAGTACGATCCCGAAAATATAAATGAAATAGAAAATTTTGATATTGAAGTATGTAAAACTAAAATGTCAAATATTAATACTTATATTATAGATGTTGCTAATTCTAAGAAAAATATAGAAAGTCAAAACAATATAAATACTGTAAATAGTTTAAATACTGTAAATAGTTTAAATACTGTAAATAGTTTAAATACTGTAAATAGTTTAAATACTGTAAATAGTTTAAATACTGTAAATAGTTTAAATACTGTAAATA
>Ga0163111_10000147_pt1 | contig 41479 bp, 48 predicted proteins | sample CRUFie1St18metaG_FD_109645 | JGI IMG/M metagenome (GOLD analysis project Ga0163111, IMG submission 109645) | Marine microbial communities from the Costa Rica Dome - CRUD Field 142mm St18 metaG | ecosystem: Environmental > Aquatic > Marine > Oceanic > Photic zone | place: Costa Rica: the Eastern...
TACGGGATATTATCAAGACCCACAAAATGTATTTTCACAAGGTATTTCGGGCAACGCAGCCCCATTTCCCGAAACTTCCAGCATTAGGCCAACACATTACAAATTAGCACCACCGGTTTATGTCCATCCCTTCCAAACATGGGATGTTCGCTACACTATGTTTAATGATTTAGAGAGTTACCTCAATAATTTTAGTAGTTTGGTGGACCCAGCACGAGGCGGGACGGGTTCAATTGATATGATATTACCTGCTGATTTAACTATTGGGCGTGTATTCGTGCAGTATTGGTTATTTACCGGTTCCGATGCTTTGATAGCCGAGGAATTGAGCAAATTGGGAATACCGGTTACTGTGGATAATGCGGAGTGGTTTCGCCGACAACTAATCCTCAACCAAGGTCTTGAAACCGATGTATGGCAAAGATACCTCAAACTTTCAAAGAAGTGGGTTGATATGGAGAAGGAAAGAGATGATTACTTGGATGTCCCAAAAGAGGATTGACGCATCACTTTTAAGTAGTGGGAGAGATAAGTAATCGTTATGAGTGATAGCGAGAACATTCGTGATTTGAAGCGTCCTTATCGTAAGAAAGCCCTACAAACGGGATATTCGCAAGCGGGAGAAGCCGTTGATGCAGCCCCATTGCCGATTTCTTCATATAGCACAACTACAACACAAGAAACTTCCGTAGTCCGACCCGGTGTGGACCCAGCAACATACAAGCGTGATGTTCGCCCTGCCGTTGAGGTAATGGACCGCAGCCTTGCGATTAACTTCGCTAACTATCCTTGGCATTTGGTTCCTAAAGCCAATTCGGGGAATGTAGTTTTGCGTCAAAAGTATAATTTCGCTACAAGTGGCTCATATAACTTAAATCAAGGCCAATATCTTGATTTAGTAGTCCTAAATGTTGCCGATGTTGAAGGTTCCGATTCATGGACTGAAATTGCCGGTGCAGGGACAGGATATGCTCCTACACCCACCACTTTTACAGGTCAAGCCCCTGCCCCAACAGTTCGTGCTGAAGCCGTTTCAGCAGTAGCCCCACCTACGGCTTCCAATAATAACAAAAGTTTGGGCGGAACATTCCGAAGTGCAACCACGGTCGGTGGAGGAACTACTAATGCTAACGCCGTAACCGGTGGAAGCAATACTGTTGGAAATGCGGGTGATTATTACCACATTTCATCTTTTGGACACACCGAAGCCGGAACTGACGATAATATCTTTTATCAAATATGGGTTGATGGTAGCCTATATCAAGAGTGGAATGGCTTTCAATGGTCTGCAATTACGCCTAAAGCCGACCAATGGCACTTCAATATGCCAATTGTAGTTACACAACAAATCGTATTCCGAGTCGTAAATAACTCCGACCCAGCCGCTAATATCGTTACCGGAACTTGTGAGGCTTGTTTTACAGGTTGGACTGAACAAAGAGATTATACACAGGATGTTGGACGACAACAGAATGTGAATACTACATGATGATAATGTTCATCTTAGGTGTTCACACTTCTCGCCTATGTTTTAAGTAGTCGTGAGAGGAAAGTAGGTAGGATTAGACATGGTTAAGTCACCACCCGGTCCCCAATTAACAGGTTCCAACCGTGGAATCTTTGGATTGAGAGTTGATGATGGGGCAACAGTTGATGTTAATGGTGTTAATTGGATTACAGTTACCGCCGGAACTCTTACCGACCTCGGAAACGGCCATGTGCAAATAGACACCGGAGGCGGTGGCGGTGGCGGTAGTTTAACCGTTCAAACGGCTGATGGAGGCACAGTTGTTGCAGGTGTAACCGACTTACAATTCAATCAAGCCGATGGATTTACTGTTACGGATGCTGGCGGAGGAACCGCACTCGTTGGTCTTGGAAGCCATTGGTATAGCATTATTGTTTCCGGACAAACTACTTTGACTCCTACGGGTCAAGAAAACATTGAGTTTGTTGCAGGTAGCGGAGTCACTATTACCACAGACGATACTACTACTCCGGTAAGTATAACTTGGAATGCTTTGGGCGGTGTTACCGGCCCAACAGGTCCTCAAGGGCCACAAGGTCTTACGGGAGAACAAGGCATCACCGGCGAACAAGGAATCACAGGAGAACCGGGGCCAACAGGTAGTCCCGGAGCCACAGGTGTTCAAGGAATCACAGGACCTCAAGGTGACCAAGGTATCACAGGTGAGCAAGGTATCACCGGACCCGATGGAAAGACAGGAGTTCAAGGGAAAACAGGTGAACAAGGAAAAACCGGTGAACCGGGACCTACCGGTGGAACCGGACCACTTGGACCCATTGGACCGACAGGTATTCAAGGCCCTATTGGGCCAACAGGCTTTGAAGGTAAAACCGGAGAGCAAGGTATTACGGGTGTCCAAGGAATAACGGGCGTTCAAGGTGTAACCGGTCCACAAGGTCCACAAGGGCCGACAGGAATAATCGGCCCAACAGGTCCTCAAGGAATCACGGGGCCACAGGGAGAACAGGGAATTACCGGTGTTCAAGGTATTACAGGCCCTCAAGGTGAGCAAGGTATAACAGGTGCAGCCGGTATTACAGGTAGCGTTGGTGCTACCGGAAGTATTGGACCAACAGGAAGTGTTGGGCCTACCGGAAGCGTAGGAGCAACCGGAAGTGTTGGAGCCACAGGTTCAGTTGGACCCACAGGAGCAACCGGAAGTATTGGTGCTACCGGAAGTATTGGGGCCACGGGCAGCGTAGGACCAACGGGTGCAACAGGAAGTATTGGGCCAACAGGCCCTCAAGGAAGCCCCGGAAGCACAGGCCCTACCGGAGCGCAAGGTATCACAGGAGAAGTTGGACCTACCGGACCACAAGGCCAAACCGGAAGTATTGGTCCAATCGGACAAACAGGTGTTCAAGGGCCTACGGGAAGTGTTGGACCAACCGGACCCGATGGAAATACCGGACCCGCAGGTGGACAAGGTATCACCGGTGAAGCAGGTCCAACCGGAGCAACCGGAAGTATTGGACCCACAGGAAGCCCCGGACCAACCGGTTCCCAAGGAATTACAGGCGAAGCAGGGCCAACAGGAGTAACAGGCCCGCAGGGAAGTCCCGGAAACACCGGCCCTACCGGAAGTGTTGGGCCTACGGGAGCAACCGGAAGTGTTGGACCTACCGGCTCCACAGGAAGTATTGGGCCGACCGGAGCCACAGGGCCGCAAGGTATTACCGGAGAACAAGGAATTACAGGAGAGCAAGGTATAACGGGGGCGCAGGGAATCACCGGAGAGCAGGGTATTACAGGTGGAATCGGACCCGTTGGCCCCACAGGAGGAACCGGACCGGATGGCCCAATTGGTGCCACAGGAGAACCCGGACCAACCGGCCCTCAAGGGCCACAAGGTCCCACAGGTATTGAAGGCCCTACCGGACCCATAGGGCCAACCGGATTTACCGGACCCGCAGGTGCAACAGGTGTCCAAGGTGCGCCCGGAGAACAAGGTCCGACCGGAAGTTTTGGTCCTACGGGAGAGCAGGGTCCCACAGGAAAGACGGGTGCTGAAGGAAAAACCGGTGAACCGGGACCGACCGGGCCGCAAGGACCGGATGGAGCGCAAGGAATTACAGGTTCCGCTGGGCCACAAGGTCCCACAGGAGATAAAGGACCCACCGGAAATGTTGGCCCAACAGGTGCAACAGGAAGTATTGGGCCTACGGGAGAAACCGGTCCACAAGGAGAACAAGGAATTACGGGTTCTCAAGGTAAAACCGGAGAAGTCGGTCCAACAGGTTCAACCGGAAGTGTTGGCCCCACAGGAAGCACAGGTTCAGTCGGCCCGACAGGAGAAACCGGACCACAAGGACCCCAAGGACCGACCGGAAGTGTTGGGCCTACGGGAGAAACCGGCCCCATTGGTCCTCAAGGCCCCACAGGAAGTATAGGCCCCACCGGAGAAACCGGTCCTCAAGGCCCACAAGGGCCTACGGGAAGTGTTGGGCCTACGGGTGCAACAGGAAGTATTGGGCCTACCGGCGAAACAGGACCTCAAGGCCCGCAAGGACCCACAGGTAGCGTTGGACCAACAGGAGAAACCGGACCGATTGGACCTCAAGGCCCCACAGGAGAAACGGGTCCCATTGGTCCTCAAGGACCCACAGGAAGCGAAGGCCCTACGGGACCGGAAGGCCCTCAAGGGCCGATTGGACCCACAGGAGAAACCGGTCCCATTGGTCCCCAAGGTCCCACAGGAGAAACCGGACCGATTGGACCGCAAGGACCGACCGGAAGTGTTGGACCTACCGGTGATGAAGGCCCACAAGGTCCTCAAGGTCCCACAGGAGAAGAAGGCCCTACGGGGCCGGAAGGCCCTCAAGGGCCTGTTGGAAACACAGGTCCCGATGGCCCAATTGGACCCACAGGACCACAAGGACCAACAGGAAGTCCGGGACCCGATGGACCTACCGGAGTGTTCGGACCTACCGGACCGCAAGGACCGACAGGATTTCCCGGTCCCGGAGGAGCCACAGGAGTTTTGGGACCCACAGGACCACAAGGACCCGAAGGACCAATTGGACCCGAAGGCCCACAGAAACCGGGTGATGGATTGTCTTGGAACTTGCGTTGGAGTGGAGCAGTTGGTGGAAAGGGTGGCCCCGAAAACATACCCGTTCAAGAGTTTATGGGTCCGGGTGGAGTAAATTACTATACTATGCCCTTTGATGGTTCAATTTGGTTGGCTTGGGGCGCACAAGATAGTTCGCCCGTTGCCGGGACTTTCTTAGATATTACCATCAATGGTGTAGCCACCAACAGTATTAACGCCGGAGCAGGGATTCCTTTGGGACCTGATACGGAAGGTGCGGCGGCCATTGCGGGATTAAACTTCAATACCAACGACCAAATCTCAACGCTTTGGGTAGGAGATGGAGGAAAATGTTACTTTACCGGACAAGTAGTAGTCCAAAACATTGTAAATGATTGATAGGAGATAGATGATATGGCAATAAATTACAGATATAGAGAAATAGGCTTACCTTATGCACCTTGGTCCACATTACCTGCGACTGTGCCGGATGCAGCCATCGGAGAGTGGAAAAGTAATGTGGGTTATTGGACTCAAGCATCCGTGGCCGATGGAGTTTCCGATGTTGTGTATGCTTACGATACCGGAGGCACATTAAATATGAGTTTTGAGGGGACTTTCCAAATTACTGATGGGACAGAAATAGAAACTGTGAAAGTTTTGGCCCACATCATCGGCTCAACTACCAACTATACAAGTTACGGTATTATTTATTCCGGCTCATCTTCTCGTTGGGACATCTCGGCAACTTACGATGCCAGCAGCACATCATTCCAATTCGTTATTGAAAACATATCGGGTGGAACTATTACTAACCCACAATGTAATTGGCAAATACAACAAGTGGAGGCGATTTGATGGCAAGACAACCATTCCGTGTAAGAGGGGACGCAAACGATTCCGAAGTAGCCATGGGCAGGGATGGCAGCGGAGGAGGCATTATTTTCCCGGACGGAACCAAACAAAACAGTAAAGCAGGGCTAACAGGTCCAACCGGACCTACCGGCGCACGAGGCCCAACAGGACCCGCCGGGGGAACTATCACCGGACCAACCGGCCCACAAGGAGCAATCGGCCCCACAGGTCCACGAGGCAATACCGGCCCTCAAGGTGCTACCGGACCAGCCGGAGGCGGCGGAGGCGGTGATAACGACAAGGTAGCAATTAAAGAGGGCGACCTTGCCGGATATTTACAACAAAAAATCGTAGCAGGGTCTAACATTACACTTACCGGAGGAGATGGACCGGGCGGAGAAACACTTATCATTGCCGCCAGCGGAGGCGGTGGAGGAAACCCTACCATAGTAGTTGGCGGTAAAGAAACAACCACTATCACGGAGTTCATATTTGACCCGGAGAATGGGATATTAGGATTGACTCTTGCTAACGGCATGAATATCATATCACAACCCGGAACTTTCATAGCGGGTAAGGCCGGTAAATGAGAACATTAAAGTATCTCTAATGCTTTTCCCCTACTATGGTAGCACTCACGCTCCTAATGATAGTTAAGGACGAAGCCGAGAATCTTCGGCGAGGATTGCCTACCATTATTCCACATATTTCTTCTTATTGTATAGGAGTGGATAAAGCCACCACAGACGATACCCAAAAAGTTTTGGACGAATTATTAGAGGGAATCCCCGGAGTAACCTTTGATTCACCATGGAACAATAGTTTTGCTGATGCAAGAAACCAAGTTATTATGTTCGCACAAGGCATTGCTCCCGAAGTTTCCACACATGGCATTTGGATGGATGCCGACCATACTTTCGGTTTGGACACCGACTTCAAAGATTTGGAGAAAGTTTTGGAGGATGCTGGACCCGTGGGCCATGTGACCATTAGAAGCGGCACCTTCAATCATCAATTACCTTGGGTTATCGCTCGTGAAGATGGCAAGTTTGATTTTGAATGGAAAGGGGTCTTGCATGAGTTTCAATCATACAAGGGGAAAAGCAAGGTCTTGAATACTTCACTACCGATTACACTACGGCATTATTATGATGGTAATGCACGGCAAAAGGGAGTGGAATTGTATAAACGAGATGCAAAAATGTTGATGGATGCTATTCTAACTGAAAAGGATGAGTTTTTGCTTACGAGGTATGTGTTTTACTTGGCTAATTCTTACAAAGACGCTGCCGACAATGATAATGCTATCCGATGGTATAAGATGCGAACAATGTTGGGTAAGTGGGACCAAGAGATTTACGAATCATGGTTAGCCATTGCTCGTATTACTGAAGATTTGGAAATGTTCAAGAAGGCTATTGAAGTATGTCCTACTCGTCCGGACGCTTACGAAGCAGCACTTTTCATGGCAAGAGGTAAAGAAAATCACCGTTGGATGCGACAAATAATTGATTTGTATGAGTCCCACTTTGGAACTCCAACCGAAACTTTGCCTTTCACCAACGAAGGCGGATTATTTGTTGATGACGCAAAACTTTGGAAAGTTGATGATGAACTATCCATGGCATACTATTGGGCCAAAGAAGATAAAGACTTGGCTATGTTACATTCTAAAAGAGCATTGGAGTTGTGCGATTCTCCCGTAAGTAGGAAACGAATTACCGCAAACCAATCATTCTTCAGTTGAAATATAAATGGCGTGAATGTGAATCCATTAAGTAGTCGCTATGATGTAGTATTACTATGGCTGACCATGAAAAGCCCCAGCGTATGACGGTGGCTAAACTCGGTGTGAAGTTTGACGAACTTCAAGAAAGTGTGGATGAACTACACAATGAGATGACTGAAATTAAAGCCGTCTTGAAATCATTATTAGAGGTTCAGTTAAACATACAAAAGGAAGGGCAGTTGTTGAAGCCCGAAAACAAAGATGAGAGTTACGGAATGTATAACTGAAAGTTTTGGGATTACATTAGTGAAAGTAACTCATACCTGTGGTATGAGTTACTTTCAAAGTTATCTAATTTATACGAAGTCCAAATCAAGTTTGGTTTGTTCGGTAGCATCTTGGTCATCAAAAGTTTGACTTACCCATTGACTCACATGATAGTGCAGTTGAGCAATGTAGTTATCGCATCCATATCTTTCAACCAATTCGCTCATTAGTCCATCATACTTCTTGACTGAACCTTGACTTACCGTTAGAATCAATCTTCCATCACACAAAATGACTTCATGCTCACCCGTTACTGTTTCATCACCGGCTTTTTCCGAAAGCACCGTGCGACACTTACCCGAAATCGGTGGTCGGCGATATTTGGCTCCACATTTGGGGCATCTAACGGATTGCTGACCGAAAGCCCTCAAGTTACCTCTCATATCACGAATCAAGTGGCGGTCAATCAATTTACTTGCTTGAGTTTCATTATTGACGGCGTGTAGTAATTCACCTAAAGCGAATTGAGCCATTGTCTTTTGACGCATAGACTCCAATGAAGTGTAAGGATTTTCTTTGGGGCCACCTGCACAATCGCTGGTGTCGTGTGTGAATCCGAAACCGCTTAGTTCCGCTGGTGTGCCTAACCGACTTTCCACAATGTCCACGCCAAGTTTGACGGCGGCTTTCGCATCGGGGAAGGTTTGCGTTCCTTCATAGAAAGAAATGGGGTATTGCATAGAAGTATCAACATTGAGTGCTTCTTTATCAATTTCACTTGGATTGATACGCATAGTCAAAATAACCGGTGCATCCATCATACCACCACGATGACCGGAAAGGAATGCCTTGCTAAAGTTTAGGACTCCATCAAGTAGGAGGAGAAAAGCATCAATATCCCCATCACAATTTCTTCGCTTGGCGGCATGGAAGAATGGGTGTCCGTAATGCCCTTTTACATCAGCAAAACCAATGATTCGGCATACAATTGCTCCGGAAGTGTGTGGTGCGATACCCATTCCCAAGTGTCCTATCAAATCTTTGGGTTCTTCCACATTGTAATATGGAACGGTTCCATACATCCGAACCAACAAATCATCCAAAAACTTTGTTGCTTTCACAAGATTATCAGCACAGTTTAACGGTAGCACTACATCTTGAACTTTCAATTCACAGGTTTGGTTATCATCAATCAAAGCATTGCCGAAAACATCCTCGGTGTAACCCAAATCGTGTGCTTGCTTTACCGACATTCCAATCTCTTGGGGTCTAAAGTGGGTCATAGTGATGTCCACCATATCATAACGAAGTGTTCCATCACGGAATACTGATACACCATGTTTGAATCTTAGCACACCTTTCAGCATAGATTCGGGAGTCTTTTCCACACTCGTCATTCCTTTGACTCCTTTCACTTCGGGAGTCCCCAATAAATCGGCTTTCTTGAGTGCAGTTTCCCATAAATCGGAATAACCCACATCTTGTGTAGCCAATTCCATGAACTTGGTTTGGCGGAATGTTCCATCCTTGTTCTTTATCCACTTTTTCCAAGTGGGCTTGCCCGTTTCCTCATCTTCACGCAATCCACACTCAATCTTTACATTTTTAGACGCAGCATCACGAAGCAATCTTTTGGAACCAACCTTGAATCCCACAGGAAATAGACTATGGAATGCTGGTTTCATTTCTCTTGGTTTTGACCCTTCGGGCTTACCCATTCTTGCTCCAATACGCAATGTAACGCTCGGACGAGCCTCCACTCCTTCGGGAAGTATGGAATTAACCCAATCTAAGCCGTTTTCTTGGCCTTCTTGGGGTTCGGAGGCGTTAGATACTATCCAAGCCCATAATTCGCTCTTAGGGCCGCTTAAACGATTCTCCGTATCAATGTCTAAAGTTAGTAAATATGCTATATCCTTCGCTTCATCTTTGATTTTTACATCTTTGCCGACAATAGTGTTGCGATATAACAATGCCAATTCTTCAGTTGTAACCTCGTTGTAGTAGGTTACGAACTCCGGAGCCAAAGGAATCCCAAACTTTTGTGATTGTTCCATTGCTTCCGATAAGTTTGTTGGATATTGTTGTCCACTATCCAAAACCTGCTCATGCCATTCTCTAACATAAGGGCTGGGTGCGAGTGAATGGTTATTCTCTAAGAACTCACCCACGGGGACTAACAGTTCTCCCAAATCCCAAATCTTTGCTATCGGCCAATCGGGGTCAGTAGCAAGGCCCTCCGGTAGTTGGGACTCATCAGTAATTCTTTGGGCTGAACCATCAGTAAATTGAACATAAGGCCCTTCAATAGTATCACAAGGAGTCACTACCGTTCCTTTTCCCGGCCTTTCATACTTCAATTGTGTTCCGGTGATAAAGAATCCATTAACGGCTTTCATAGTAGCGGGATGCACGGCAGTTGTAGCCAAACCTGCTAACCTGCTTCTTCCATATCTCAATCGGAAGCCACCCGGAGCCATAGGCTCCGAAAAGATTGGACGACCTGCTACCATATCTCCCAAGAACTTCTTGATAGGAGATAGTTCCGTTATTTTTTCATCTTTGGATTCCTTGTTTGGAGCGAACTCTCTTAGCCATTCCCAATCTTTGTAGCCTAAAGCGTCAGTATATTTGAGAATCTTTGGGGCCTTCAATACCATTCCTTCGCACAGAACTAATAATGCACCTTCTCTCACTTTGTTAGTAGGAACTCTTGGTAAATCTCTTTGTCCGGTAACTTCTTGGCCGACACCCTCCCCATCAAGATAGACAGGACAATTCTTACACAACACTTCAATTTGTGGATTGGACGGTCGGTATTGTAATCCACGACTATACTTCATAACTTCTTCTTTGAATCTCTCAATTTCTTCAAAGGTCATATCCGGTGCTTCTAAACCAAAGTCACGGCGAAGAATATCTCCAATCAATACGCTAAGTGCTTGACCGGTTCCACCGGCACTTCGGATAGGCCCTGCAAAGTTAATAGCAAGACTTCGGCTACCACTTGGATTATCAATGATACGACAATTTACTACACCTTCCAACGGTGCTACAAGGATTCCTTCGGTCAATACCGCTAACCCTGCACACACTCCATGATAGATACACAAGGCCATCCGTGGTTTAGTAGTTTTGAATCGGTTTTGGTTGGCTTCAAAATCATCAAGCGTTTCTTGCCAAGTCTTTGAAAGGATTTCTTGTTTGTAATTGGTATTGCTTCCATGTCCGGAACAATGGTGGCAATCTCTCTTACGATAGCCTTTTTTGATAGTTCCCGAACCGTCACATGGCTTACATTTGCTGGTTTGTCCATACAAGAAAGTTTCAGCACAAACAATGCGGGCTACATCAAGAGCCACAAGTTCTCGGTTTCCATCGTGATGCAAAGTCAATTCCCTAATGTGGTCGGCGGTTTTTCTTGGGTGTAAGAACTCCAAGAGTTTTTGAGTTCGGTCGGCCAAATCGCTGGCTTGTGGAATCTCAACTTCCAATGCAGGGTCTTGACCTTGCGCCCGACAAGCGTTAGCAATATCATACACTTTATCGGTTTCAGTTTTGAGGGCCTCAAAGTATGGTTCATAATCCAAGACTTTTGGAGATATACCTTCGTCACCCATATACTCCATACATGACTATCACCTATTTCAAGGAACCGTTAAGTATCAAGCCCCCGTTTAGAGGACTATGCGAATCGGGATTTATGCCGGATATGCACCGGTCTTGGAGCCACACGCCATCATCACCGAAAATTACGAGATAGATGATTGGACCGGCGGCTACGGGAGCGAGCGTAGTTTATTTCATTTAGCCAAAGGTTTGGCGGGTAAGGGACATTATGTTGAGATGTTCAATCGTATTCATATTAGTATGCCGGAGTTTGACGCATCTAAGTTTGATGTTGTAATAGCCCAACGATACTTACACTATTGGCTTTATGAGGAGTTCAAATGCGTTCCCGTAGTATTTTACTTACATGATACTACACCACTTCCTTATTATGCTCACCGAGGTTTGCATGATGACGGCAAAGCCTTCTTTTCAAATGTAGGGCATTCTAATTTGTGTGCTAAAATCGTCACCCTAACACCCTCCCATACTTACGGACTTTTGGAACAATTCAACCTTCCGCTAAGTAAGATTACCGAAATAGGACACGGAATCAAGCAAGATGTTCCGGAAATGGATAAAGTTCCCAATAGTATGATTTGGGTTTCTTGTTGGAGTCGTGGATTATATGAAGCCTTACAAGTCATCAATCGTATAGATGCCAAAAAGCACAAGATTAAGTTTGATATTTACGGCTGGGCTGAAGAACAAGAATCCAATCCCGATGCCAAAACTTCCCGAACTTTTGCTTCACAAATGACTTTAGGAAAGGATTTGAGGGCATTGATTGGTAATTCTCCTCACGACATTACTGTTCATAGTGGCTATCAATCCCATGAAGCCATTGAAGAAGCGTGGGCTAAAGCCGATGTATGGCTCTATCCTACGGAGTTTGTGGAAACTTACTGTATCGTAGCCTTAGAAGCCCAAAGAGCAGGTTGTTTTACTTTGACCTCCGATGTGGGTTCCATGCCCTATGTAAATAAGGGCGGAGTAATCATCAATCGTCAAACGGTTAATCTTAATGGACTGATAGACAATGCTACCTATTGGGATATTTTTGCTCAACACTTAGACCATTACTTGTCCAATAGAGAATTGATGGAGCCATACCGAGAACAAGGCAAAGCATGGGTCAAGGAAAATGATTTGGAAACTCACATTGACCGATGGGAAGAACTATTGAAATCCATCGTTGATAGTGACTGATAGATAATTGAGATAGTCAATAACATCCACGACTTCTTCATCGGGAATGTCTTTGTAACTCATACCCCATTTTGATTTCACACATGATGCAACATGAGCGTAAGGATTTCTCCCTGCGGGGTGTTTCATTGATGGAGGCAAAGCCCCCTTTATCAAATCACCTGTGGTTTGAATAGCCTTCCAAACCGCTTTACGGTTGGGTTCATTCATCCTTCAAGAGCGTTTTTGAGCCTTTCAATTAGTTCGGCTTTGTTGCCCGAAACCGGAAGGTTTAGTTCACGGAGTTCGTCTTTTAGACCCGCAACAGTCAAGTTAGAAAGTTTGTCCAAATCCACAACGGCTCCGGTTTCTTCCTCAATCTCATCTTCAACGGCTTCTTTGAGTGCCTCTTTCAAATCTTTACCATCCTCGGCTGCTTCCAAAGTATCTTCGGCAACATCCTTTACGGAATCAGCAATGGAATCCACAAGGTCATCAACATCAGCGTCAATTCCCAAATCTTCAAGTTCATCCTCTATCTTATCAATAATCTTTTCACGATTCTTCATCCAAAGGAAGCCAATACCTGTGAAGGCGGCGGCTGCTACGGTATAGATAGAATACTCGCTATAATCGGTCTGTGTTAAAACTGCTGCTACACCGCCAAGCGCACCTGTGGCGTAAGCGGCAATCTTTTGCTGGTTGGTCATGCTTTCACAAGAGGGCCATTTCCTACTTAAAGGTTGTCGCCTTCAACGGCTACTTATGCGAGGCGTTCATCGGAAATACTATAAGAAAAGGTCAATGGAAGTCCCGGCGGAGTTGGGTAAATCTCCAATCCACCCTTTCGCAAATAGAATACTTGGAAATACCCTTGCGAGTTTATTTTGTTAGTAATTCTTGGGTCAGTCTTAGCCACAAAGTCCGGAAGATTGGTAATAGAAGTTTTGTTATCGTCAATACCTGTGTTAATCACAGGAGCCAATTTCAAATCATATCGTTCCATCATATCTTCCAGCACGGTCAATTCCGCTAAGTCGCCCGCAGCGTCCAAACGAGAGTTTAGCGTAGCGTGGTCATCCACCTTTTTGTTTTCCATGAACTTAGCACCAATGATAGAGTTAGCAATGCTGGGCGTTTCCAATTCTTCACGCAAGAATTGAACTAAGGCTGGTTTCCAATACTTTGCACAAGCGGCAGCCGAAAGGCTACTGCTAAAGTTATTGAGGTCAAATTGCCACCAAATGTCGGCATAATCTTCATCGGCTTTCTTTTGGTTTCTTTGGGCTTTAGGCCCAGCAACTTCTCCGGGGCGGCCCTGTTGTGCTTCGTCTAATCCCAAAAGTTTGCCATAAACTACTATGGAGTGGTCATACAATGGCACAAAGTTAGACTCCCAACGGTTTCCAACTTTAGAAATTATTGGTGTAGGAGTCCCACTACTGTCCGGCAATGTTTGGCGGCTCATAGCCCTCACAGTCGTTCCCGAACTTTTGGCGGCGGCACTTGCACTCTTGCCCGTAGCCATATTAGAAAGGAAGGTTCTTACTCTTGCTTCCATTGGAGGTTCAATTTTATACCTTCCATACGCTACCTTACGGTAGCCAATGCGATTCTCTTGGAGCCATCTCAAAACTGTATTCCTTGTAGTCCCTACTGCACGAGCAGCACGGTAAAGTCCTTCATCAAGAGTCAGCATCCTATCAACGGCGAGCATAGCCCTCCGATTTTGGTCAGCCGACATAGGACGAGTCATGTATTAGCATTAGACAAGCAGATACTTAAAGCATCCCAAGAAGAACCATTAAGTATCAAAAGAACCTATGTAGTTTCGTTGGGATAGGCTCCGAATCAGAAATGAGGGGAAAAGCCGGAGTCCGAGAGGTCTTGAATACCTCTCACCCAACACCAATTTTATTCACATCTTGCGTAAGCGAGGTTTAGTTCATTATTTGTGATAGCAAGAAGTGGGCGTGATGGCTTAGTGGGTCAAGTTTGATAGCAGTTTCCATAGGAAGCCAAGCGTATTCATCATGTTCTTCGGATAGTTGAACGGTATCATCATCAACATGAACGATGAAGCCATAATAAATCTTTTTCATGTTGTGGTCCCGATGTGGTGGGAGGAATCCTTCAAATGCAGTAATGGTATCAGTTGGTGCTTTGATTCCGGTTTCTTCAAAGAGTTCTGTAATAGCAGTATTGAATGGTGATTCACCATCTTCAACTTTACCGCCGGGAAGTTCCCATAGGCCATGGAATGAAGTTTCATGGATAGAACGGCGAAGTAGTAAAATGTATTCTTTGTCGTTTTTATTGAAAATAGCAATGGTTCCGGCAGCGAGTCGGTAGTCGGATATGTGGTCCATGTATATTATTGTGTAGCCCGTAGTATATTAACTTTGTTCATATTCATTATCTTCAACATCACGGAATGTATAGTCGTAGGAATATGACCTTGTATCATTTGGGCCATTCCTAATTCTCGTAATCTTCCATAGAACGGGTGTATCTTCAATGCCCGAATCAATTGTTCCATTAAAATCTCCATTACCTTCGTAATCCACATCTCTATTGGCAAGTGTAGCCTTTAGTCTATCTCGGAAATCACCGTGGTCCACAAAATCATAGAATGCCTCGGCCAATTCTTCATTGTTGAATGGGATGTCGTAGTAAGTAGTGGATTGCATATCGTTTGTCTTGTGTTCGTCAGCAAGAAGGAATCCAAGATTATATCCGTCATCACCTGCCATATCGCAATCACCTTCAAACCTCATCTTAACGGTGTGAATAATGGTTTCTCCATCCTTATCGCTAACTGTGTTTGAAAATGCAATAGGGATTTCTAATTCTCCAATAATCGGAATGTTAATGCCGTTCCAATCACTAATGGCTTTTTCCACTTCACTATTACTCAAACTTCGTGGGTCGCCTAAGTTTTTCAAAGCCCACCAGCCATAAAAATCGCTTGGCCTGTTGCCATGCGTGTTAATCAAATTGCCAAAGGCTACATCAGCAGTATTGCACATCAATGCAAAGTATTCTCTCTCGTTATCGTGTAAAACTTCCCAGCCCATGTGTTAGTGGTAGCCAGCCCTCATATTTAATCATTAGGGTCGTTGCTACACGGTTTCAACCCACATTTACCTAAACACTTGCTGATGTTGCGGTGTAATTTGAATGCTCCATTGTCTTGAACAGTAATTCCCTTACAAAAGAATGTGAAGTAGCCTTCGGTTCCTTTCTTAGCAACCCATCCCATCATATCGGCTACGGGGTCCTCACTTCGTATCTCCCAAGGCAAATCATTTCCATCAGCGTCATACAATTCACGCAATAGTGTGAATCTCTCATCCCAAGGCAGGTTGAGAACTCCATCAAGGAATTGTGGGAAGTATGACTCCCTCAAGTAATACCAAGTAACATCGTTCATTCGGAACCACCAACCTTGTTCCAATCAAAATCTCCGCTAACTGCAATCGTTCCATCCGAAAGTTGCATGAATGCGCCCATATCAACCAAACTTTTGAGTTGTGCTTTGGACATATCTCCGGCTTTGCGAACTGCTGCTTCGTCATCAAAGACCAAACCTTTTTGTTTGGCTAACTCAAATCCGGTAACTAAGTCATAATCAACACCCGCAGCCATAGCCTTGATGTTGAACTCATCGGTAAGTGTAGCCAAAGATTCTTCAAACAATTCCCTTGCCATCATCAAATGCTTAACGCTCACTTTGTTAGCACCGTCTAAGCGGGCGAATCCTTTTACAAGATTCGTGAACTCTTGGTATTTACGATAGTCATTGTTGCTACGCAACAAGAATGCTTCTTTGAATTGTTCTCTTTCTTCCACTTCATCATAAGAACTGTTGATTACAGGCCCTAATCGTGAAAGTTCGGGATTAAGTTCCGAAACTTTACGGAGATATTCTCGGAAGAACGACCTCCACATCTTTGTTTGCTCCATCATGTTTCCAGCAGTAAATGTTCCATCCATAGTTCGCATGATGTTATCACGGATTTTGTCCTTAGCACCATCACCGGCTAAAGACATTTGAGTAAAGATTAGAGTTAGTCTTGAAATGATTTGGAATGTATATTGACCGAATGCGGCCAACATTTCTCTCTTTTCGTGGGCTTCTTCATCGTAGTAGTGTGGCGGATTACCAAGGAATAGCATATTTGCTTTAGCATCACGCCGAGTGTCCACTTGGCCCTTTTGCATGGTGAAGTAGCCGTTAGCCATAGTATTCATCAATTCACCGAATACTTCGTCATTCCATGTTTGAAACTCCGATACGGCCAATCTTTCATTGTTATGTTTGGGAATCAATCCTAACTCAATGGAATTGATGTCCTCTCCACTCATAGCCCCGAACAATCCGGGGATTGTGCATAGTTTTCCGCTGGATGCTACCCCAACCGGAACCAAAGGTTCAATGACTCTTTCAATCAAGTGGTCTTTACCTTCGCCGACTGATGATACAATACCAATGTGCATCATGTCTTGCTTACGCATAGGAGAAAGACAATACAACATAATCGCTTTCTTGAGATAAGTTTGAGCATACAATTCAGCCCATAGCGTATCATCACGCATCATTAAATCTAAAGGACTAATGCCTTCATTACGGCATAGGTCAAGGAATTGTTGTAATTGTGCATCGGATAATTGAGAGGCCCTAAAGTCAGTAAGTGGTGTAATACTATCCACTACAAAAACCAAGTCTTTGTTGAAACTAACATAAGCACCACTAAAGGCAACCTTAGTTCCATTACGGATAGATTCAGTTACCGTTCTTAGGGCATGAGTCATTTCCTCCGAAGTCTTAGGCGAAGGAAGTGTAACCACACTACCATTGTGAATAATACAATTGACTTGATAGTTACCATCGGAGATAGCAAACTCAAGGCCGACCTTTCTTGCGTCTTTCTTGGAAAGAGGCCCCGACTCTAACTTTAGACAAATGCCGGAGCCGGTAATGTATTGACCGGTAACTTGAGAGTAGTATGCTGATTCTAATGAAACTGCACGGTCTGTGAATGGACGACCGGTATGGACACCATCAACCGCATCCTTCACAAAAGTTGTGATGGGGTTTGGTATCGGGTCCAACATATCATCTCCATGTTATCACGACCTACTTAACTCTCACCTATCAAACGGATTACCAAAGCGACACAACCGGTGGCTCTTAGACACAGGAAGTAAGCGGGAATAAGGACGGACGGGTAATTCCGAAGCATACGCTAAGGCGGGTTATTAGTGATACCCAATTAGGCATCGTGTTCTGTTGCCAAAGCGAAATCCTTATGCCACAAACCACCGGTCGGTCTTTGAAAGTCCAACCTTGTAAGGCTTGTCTTACGACTACCTTAACAGGCTTGCATCCGGATTAAGTGGGGACTACTTAGGAGTATTGCTTACGCTCACCCTTTCATCCCCACCTATCGGTAGGAGTGTGTTTGGTCTAACCCAATCATTCCTCGGTTGCTTCAGCGTATTGGTCCTCCGGAACTGCCGGAAGTTCAACTGCATCACCGTTCTCACGGACGATTGCGGAGAATCTGTTGTAAGTGCGGCCACCGGATGATTCCTTCTTGTGAAGTAGGAAATCCATTCGCATAGGGAAGGAGCCACCATCGTTTTGAACTGCGTTCACGATGGATTCAAGGTGTTCGCAAGTGTAGCCGGAAAGCCACATAGTAACACGGCGACCGTTTTCGGGTTCAACCATTCTTACTGCGGTATTTACACCATAGTTACCTTCAATTCCCGGTGTGTAGCCTTCAAGGACATAATCCTTGTATAGCACATCAAACTCCGGCTTAAGCGTATCACGCTCAATGAAGGTAGGCTTGTTGTCGGCTGCCCTTGCCGCATTCAAATCTGTTAGTTCTGCTAAAAAGTTCTCAATATCGTTCTTTGCCATTTTCAATCAACTCGTTTTTTCTTGCCCGTCTTGCGGGATAATTTATCATTAGGGCAATAACCTACTTAAACTATCGCACTTCATAAAAAAAGCATACCTCAACGGCGATTCACCATTAGTATTGTTCTTCTTCGGCACTATACGCACCTTGTTGTGTGCGATAACTGAAATAGCGACCGTTCTCAATAAGACGCTCATAGGCTTCATATTCACTACGACTCATTAAAGCATTTGCCATACTGCGTAAATCTCCTTGCTCACGGGATGGAGGATAAGGACATACTAATAAATCATAGAATACGCACGAGCCATCCACTCTAAAGCCAAAGTTATCGGGGTTAATAGTATCTCTAACTACCCAGCCCCTCTCTAAAAGCCACGGTGCTATCTCCGAATACGCTTCTTGTTCCTTACGATACTCACGCCCACGAGCCAATGTCGCCGCATCTTTTGGTCTTGGATAGGGTGCAAAACCGCCATACGGAGGTCTTGAATCCTTACGATAAGGCACATATTCCATAATCCAATAAGCAATGTGCGTCCCGGCTTTGAAAGTATTGAAGAACGGTTCCAAAACTTTCTTGGAGATGTTCAATGTTTCAGCCGCAACTTCCACTTTGTCCAAGAATGCTTCTTGCATAGTCCCTTCAGCAAAAGAATAAACTCTTGGGATTCCATTAGGAGTGTGGACATTGGCCCGTTGCATATTAGCAATGTCGCTCATCAGCATAGATTGAAATTGATTCATTGCTACAACTTTGGAGCCAACCAAAGGTTCCCAAGACTTGTGTTTGAGTGCATACTCACGCCAAGACTCTCCGGGACCCAATATCCGAACTACTTTCAAAACTTTGTTTGTAGGTTTGTTGTTCTCATCCATTAGTCTAAAGACAATGCCACCCAGCCCTTTGCCAATGTAATCTCCAATAGTATCAGCATCAAAGTTTTGGACCTTACCATCGTGATAGTATATGTTGAATCCGGAGTTCATATCGCCGGAAAGTCCAAGAAACCCATCGGGAATCTTATCCAATAAATCTAAGATTGCCACCAATGGGACTCCGCCTCCATGTTATCATCTTCCATTAAAACGGAACGACCTTGGAGGTAATCTTTACCCATGAGAACTACACCAGCAGCGATTAGTAGTAGCGGAAGTGGTTTCATAACACGCTTTACTACACCTTCAGCAGCAAAACGACCATCAGCCGCTAAACCTTTGTTTGATTCCGTATCTAAATGAGTTGAACCGCCATCGGCATTATCAGCACCACTTTTCTTACCTTCAATGTCCACAATTCCCATGTAGCCTTTCTTACCTAATGACTCTTGGAAGGCGAACCAATCGGCTCCGGCTTCATTTTTTAGGCTACCATCAGCCGCATTTTTATTGAAACCATTTTCACGAGTAATAGTTTTGGGATTACAACCCGGCGAAGATTCAGCCATGGCTTGCATAATAGTATTGGCATCGGGGAAAATTAGGATACGACATCTGTTGTGAATAACTTTCTTTCCTGTATTAGTATCAGTTTGTTGGTGTGGGAAAACTACGAATTGCACGGCTGGTTCATTAGTATCACGAACTCTAACATACTCGTCAAGAATATCTGTGGATGAAAAGTATTGGCGACCTGTGTAAATCTTACCATCCTTTAGTGGGTGTCCGTGGATAGTCCATTTACGATTTTTCTTCTCTAAACCACGAACTGCACCATCTTGAGTTTCTTTAGCAGTAGGATTAACTTCAATTCTTGATTCATCACCGTATGAAACATTGCCTAATTGATAGACAGGAGTAACAGTTCCGCTAATGCCTCTTTCGGCCATGTATGCTTGTGCTTTCTCACGACTTCCAAATATCTGTTCTTTACCATTCTCATCACGATAAAGTCGGGGCAAACTGCCTCCATCGGTCATAATTCCAAAATCTTGTTCATAGACATAACACATCCACTCACGCTCAAGGTGCGTATCATCCGAGTAAGATTTGATACGCTCAACTGAATCTTCGGTGAACTTAGCCCACTCAAATTGCCATGGTGCGAACTTAGCCATACCATAACTTTAGTAGCCCCGCTACTTAAAGAATGACCTCAATACTCCACGATTAAGTCGCCACCATCGGTGGATATTTCAAAGAATCGCATAGATTCCACTTTATCTTCCCAATCAGCACCGCCTTTAATGCGTAATGTGGAACCATTCTCACGAATTAGGTTTTCTCGGCGACCTCCGGACTGATAATACCATTCCTCAACGCCTTCAATTACTGTTGGAACTACTACGGGTTGTCCTTGACGACCACGAATACCGGTATTGAATGGGCCTACCATAACTTTATCGCCACCGTAAGCCGGTGCCGATGATTCTTTTGTGATTTCACCTGTTTTGAGATTCACATAGTAGGCTGCACGGTCGGAAGCACCATCAAACCACTCATCTATGTTGGTTGATTGATTACTTTCCGGTAATTGAGATTCTAATTGACCTTGGGGCGGAGATAGCAAACTATCCATAAACTCTTTCCAACCTTCTTTGAAGTCATCATACAAATCTTCGGGTAGTCCTGTTTCTTCAAATGCCTTACGAATAGCATCTTCTTCATCGGGAATAGCGTCTAATCTTTCTTGTAAGTCCTCTTTTTCTTCCAAAGTAATGTCCTCGGCACCATCAACGGCTTCTTGGGCTGCATCTTTGGCTCTTTGAACCTCGCCCACTTGTGGTGGGTCGGTCATATCAGCCTCATTGTAAGCATCTTCCGCCGCACTAACGGCCTTTTCAGCCTCTCCGGTAACTTCTTGGTTATCATCGGCTTGGAATTGTGAATCTCGTGCTTCTTCCGCACGGTCAGCCGCCTCGGAAACCTTTTCACGCTGGCGGTCCAATGGAGATTTAGAAGAATCCAAATTATTTACTTCTTTGGATAACTCATCCATAGCATCCATATTTTGTTGCATAGCATCGGGATTCTCACCCATGTTTTCGGAAATTGATTCTTGAGCCTTGTTAATGGCTTCTTGAGCCTCATTCTTGGCTCTTTGTAGTTCGGACTCATCTTTTGGATTGCCTTGTTCGGCTGCGGCGGCAGCATCTTTCGCTGCATCAGCCGCCTCTTGAGCCTTTTGCATCATTTCTTCGGGAGTCATTGACTCGGAATCCATTGCATTGTTAGCATCAGCCGCAGCATCGGCAGCATCGGAAACTTCTTGACCGTTTTCACCGCCCTCGCCTCCTTCTCCTTGACCTTCGCCACCTTCGCCTCCTTCTCCGGAGCCTTCGCCTTGACCGCCTTCGCCTCCACTTCCGCCTTCACCGGAACCTTCACCTTGGCCTTCACCTTGGCCTCCTTCACCGGACCCGCTTCCTTCACCTTGTCCTTGACCTTCGCCTTGACCTTGACCTTGACCGGAACCTTGTCCTTGACCGCTTCCACTACCTTGACCGGAACCGGAACCCGACCCACTACCGGAGCCTTGTCCACTTCCTTGTCCTTGAGCGTGTTGTTGGGCTGCATTTTTCCCCATTTCTTTGGCTCTTTCAGCAGGGGTTTGGCCGGAACTTGGTTGTCCTTGTCCTTCACCACCCGTTTCTTCACCTTGGCCCTCGCCGGAGCCTTCACCGGAGCCTTCTCCGCCTCCTTCTCCACCTTCGCCTTCGCCTTCACCCTCGCCTTGACCTTGGCCTTGGCCGCTTCCACTACCGGAGCCACTACCGCTACCGGAGCCTCCACCACCGCCACCGCCTTGTCCATCGGGTCCATAATTCTCAATGTTTTGACGCATTGCATCTTCATCATACGAGGCTCTTTGATTACGAGTCATCCAAACGGATTCATCCATCACCGGAGTAGCATTAGGATTGTAAGTAATAACCATTTCATTAGGATTAGAACGAGTAATAGTGAAATAATCTCCAAAGTTTTGAGTAATAGTGCTTGCCATATCCGTCAATCTTAGTTCCGGACCCATCAACATGAGATTTTCGGAAATGTTATCATACTGCATAAAGCATTGAGGGTCAATTTGACTCCAAATAGCCAAATCTCTCAAGACGGACTTAACATTCCGTTGGCCTTCGCTTTCTTTTCCCGGTTTATCAATTTTCTTAACGATAATCGGCACAATAGGGGATTTCGGAGTCCAAGGCATTTTCTTGGATTCCTCACGCCCTGTTTGAACATTTAATGTGTCCACGGTCGGAACGGTTGGTGCAGCCATAGTGATACTATTAACTACCTGCTATATGAAGGTTGTGGCGACATCACACTTACTTAGATAGTAGTTTATGCACCATTTCATACAATGAATCATCGTTTGCGGCACTCAAAACCAAGTCAAATAGGGATTCATCTATCTCATCCATCTCCATTTCGGAAGCATCGTGGCGATTGTTAATATGAACTTCAGCATCATTACCATAAGTTGCCTTAAGCCGTTCAATCTGTAAGTCATCATCAATATGAAGGCGAATTAGTGTGAAACCTGCATCTTTGAATGCTTTAGCCTCATTGATGAAGCGAACATCATCAACCACGACACCCATACCATCAGTAGTTCCAAATACGGCTTGGCACTCGTTTTCATGGACACTAATTTCCTTTACTACACAGTCAATCCAAACACTTGGTCGGATTTCACGCATTTTCATACCAATTTGTTGTAATAGAGGACGGTCTTTCTTTACCATATCAAAATAATCTGTTCCAAGACGCTTTACGGCCCCACCCAATGAAAATCTTTGGAATCCTCGCTCATCTGTAAGTCTTTGTGCAAGGTGCGTCTTACCGCTTGCCATCTTTCCGCAAATTGCGATTTTATCCATATTGACTACCACCCTCTATCTCCTATTTGAAGGTTCACATGACCGCCTCGTTAATGTAAGGAGGGAAGAAGTTTTTGAGAGGCTGATTTTCAAAGCCCTTGTTGTAATGGAACTCAAAAGTTGGGTCCACAATGTAAGTAATTCCGGTATCATCGGAACTTCTCACTACACGCCCACACATTTGAACTAAAGCACCAGCAGTTTCGGATTTATACCACTCCGAATCTTTTTTCATTTTCTTAGCCGTTCTTACATCACCCAACGGCGGGAATGGTAACTTACAAATGATAGCAAAGCCACAATGTTTTCCATCATATCCTTGATTAGTATAGGTGGACATCAAAACATCCGGAGTAGGAGTAACTTCAAACTCCTCCAAAACTTCTTCTCTTTCGCTCGCATCTTTGCCATGAGTCAATATCCGCTGATATGCCTTACTGTCCAATCTTTCAATTTCTTCTAACAGTCTTGATTCAATTTCATTAGTATATGGGAGAATCAAACCTTTTTCATTAGGGTGTAAGTCCATGATTTGAAGAATGGCTTGTGCAGTTTCCGTAAAACTATCATCACTCCTACCGGAGTAACTCATACGACCGCCCTTAATTGTGGTAACTATTGGCCGATTACCTGTTGGGAATGAAGAATAAGTTACTCGGATAATAGCCGTCTTTTCTTTGTCTAAGCCCAATTCCCTCATAAATACATGGGGAGAGGGAATAGTAGCACTCATAAACACTCTTTGCCTTCCCATTCGCAACAATATGTCGTGTGCATCTTCCCCGACATCCAAAGGTTTGAAGGAAACATAGATAGGGTCCTCCTCGTCATCTTTACTCCAAACCCAATTCAAATGATTGCCTTCTAATTCAACTTCCAATTTGAGAAGTTTATGAACGAAGTTGTAAGCGTAAGCCAAATCTTTTTCTTCATACTTCTCTTGTTCAATTCTTTTGGCTACTTCTTTTCTTAGTTTTGATAAATACGCTACCCATACTTTACTACCGATATTCCGAATACGGTCCTCGGTTTCAACTTTAATGCTTGGAACTTGTGGGAATCCCCAAGAATTACTGCTTGGTGTCCAAGGCATCAACATTCTTTGACGATTCTTAGACATAGAATCATCACCACTCTTAGTAATATCATCAAAAGATGGAATGCCTATCAATCTCTCCAAGTTTCTTTGGGAAATATCAGTAGCATAGAAACCAGCCAATGCGTCCGGTAAGTGATGCGCTTCATCACAAATAAGCAAATCACGGGTTGGCAACATGGCTTCACCCGCACTCCCAAGTCCCATCAAATAGTAATTGTTGGAAATGAAATAACGAGAGCGTTGGGCTGCGGCCAAAGCCCCAAAGTAATCACATAGTTTGTCGGGGTCTGTATTCCAATCATAGCGACCCTCTTTGACGGCGGGTTTGTAATCACACTTGAACTTAGGCCCACAAGTTCGGCACGGAGCAAGGTGGGCTTTGGGAGGTTCAATAGAAGTATCTTCATGCCCTGCATGATGCAAAGATAGTGCATTATCAGCAAACTCCACATTTCTTAGACCCGCAGGGACTCTAAGTTTGCATGAGTAGTTTCCTCGCCCCATAACACTTCGCATGAAAGGCATCTCCCTCATGTATTGGGCTTGTAATCCCTTCAAATGTGTGCTGATGTAAGCATCCGAGTCCAACATTTTTGGTAGCATCATAGAAAGTGCGGATTTTCCGCTACCCGTAGGACACTCCACAATGATATTTTCATAACCATCGTGTATGGCTTCCACAATTAGAGGTAAGACTTGTGCTTGTTCACTTCTTGGTTCGGGAAATCGTGTTTCTTCAAACCAAGGCTTTACATCAAAGTTAGGAACATCGGCGGGACACACGGCAACATCCTTGTGAATCAAACTATGTTCGCCTTCAGCCGGACCCGGAGCCGGAGGCAAGCCACCGACTTTGCCCGGAATGTTCTCATCACCGCCTTCATTTTCTAAGTCCAAGATAAAGAGGTCAAAATCATCCGAAGTTCTATTGGAACTTCCATTCCCTGCTTTTCCCCTCGCTCCCGAAGTAGCCACCCCATTAACCCGTAGGGTTAATCGGAACTCATTGCAGTATTCAGCCAACCTTCTAAGAGTGGGACTACTTGCCTCCATTCTTGATGCGAAACAAGAATTAGCCCGCTTCCATTTCAACCCAAACTTAGAAGATAAAATGTGGCGAAATGGATATGTGTTTCCACAAACTTCAACAGGAACCAGCATGATTTACACTAAGAGATACCACCTACTTAACGGAAGCGGTCATTAAATAGTCGGGCGTTGTAAGGAAAATTATGACCTACCGCTTGGATATTGGATATACTTACTATCCCCATCCCAAGAAGGCAAGTTTTGGTGGAGAGGATGCTTTCGCCGTGGCTCACAATAGTTTTACTGATAGATACATGATTGCTATTGCTGATGGTGTCGGTTCTTGGTTAGACCGCCGTGGCGTTTCAGCCGGGGACTTCGCTCGTGAATTGACTTATCATGCTGACCGAAAGTTCTTGGACACTAATGGTGAAGTTGATAGTATGGAACTCGCCAAGGATTCATTTCATGCTACCGACCAAATCGGTTCCACTACGCTAATACTTGGGGTCTTGAATCCCGAAGAATGGGGATTCATGGCAGACATTTACTACCTCGGAGATTCTAATTTCTTTGTATTCCGTGATGGACATATCATTCAGCAACCCGATGAACAAGAAGTGGAATGGAATCGCCCCTTCCAATTAGGAAAGTTGCCGGGAGGTATTATTTACGCTCAAGAACCTAAAGATGGGGAAAGATATGAGTTTCCGCTGGAAGCCGATGATATTTTGGTATTCGCTACCGATGGATTGTTTGATAATCTTTGGGAAGATGATATACTGTTTCTGTTGAACTCCATGGACCTTGTGAAAACTACATCCCAAGACATTTCCAAAGTTTTGGCCGATGCAGCAATGGAGCGTTGGGAAAGCAATGAGTCCACTCCGTTTGAGAAGTCCAGCCGTGCTAAAGGTTACGACCATACCGGCGGTAAAACTGACGATACTACCGTAATAGTGATTAAAAGAGAGATGATATAATGACGACTACACCACCTACCTACCAAACTTTCCGAGATATTGAAAAGGCCCATACTTCTTCAAGAAGTGGATTTAACAACAATGCTGATGTGGCTTCTCTTAATGGACAAGTCCTAATGAATAACTTAGCCGTTGTAATAAAATATCCTACCAATCAAGAAGTAGTAATTTTCATTGGTAATGGTGTAGGCATTGTTACTTTTGATAACGGCATGATGTGGGTTGAACCAAATGCTAACACTTTTGTCTATGACCCTACGGCATCCACAAGAGCCTCAAGTGCAATGACTCAAATTAACGGTAATGGAGCAAGTGGAACTACGGAACCATACTTTTTATCTATGGATGCGAATGCCATTGCTTCTTTTTATCACGCAACATCAACTACCCAAGGGAATTGGGTTGCTACGGCTCCATCTAAGGCTATTGGTGGGGCTACTGCTTCAACGGCTACGCCAACGGCAGTTAGTCCAACAACTCCAACCCCTCAACAACCACAACCGATTGCCGTTAAAACTCCGAGTGCTATTGGAGTCGCAATAATCCGACCCTTCGCTAATTGGGATGGTAATTTACCTACTCAATTATCATAACCAAGTTCACGCATGGCTTCATCCAAAGTCAATACGCCATCTTCAACATCAAGGGTAAAAACTGATACCGGATAGCAATGACTTTTGAAATCACAATAACTGCATTGCCAATCTCCGATTTCAGCCATCGGATTCTTGAGCCAATCGTTATACTTAGTCTTGGATAGGTCATTCTTATCCAATTTCATCTTGACGGTTGGTTCGTCATAGCGAAGTTGATAATCTCGGTCGGGCGGGTTAGAAGCCTTCAATTTCTTTTGAAGTTCCTCATAACGAGCCATGATATTGTCGGTGTTCAAATCCGACCAAGGAGCAAGAGTCTTACCTGCAATCAATTGATAAGCCATATCGGGTTCAATAGGCTTTCCGTCAAGCGTTTCCACAATAACATCACCATCATATCCATTGGATAGGGTAATCTTGAATTGCTTGTATTCTCCGGTATCAACGGCGAAGTAAAAGATAAGGTAATAATCAATCTTCACATTGTAGTGCTTTTCATGCTTATCACGCATCATCAAATACATGGCTGATTGCATAATGTGTTCCATCTTAGGCTTTCCCATAGGATACATTTTGTTGCCGATTCCAAAAACTTCTTTCTTAGCAAAGTAGCCTCGGCAAGTTTTCATTTCAATACCAATAGCCTTATCACGATGCACGGCCAAAAGGTTTCCATCGTTATCAATATCGTGGTCCCATACGATAATATCGGACTCTCCCGAAACTGTAATGTGTGGATGGGTATGAATTGGACCGTAGTTAAGCACACTACCTGCCATCAAAAGTCCTTGGTCTTTCCAAACCTCTTGAAAGTAATCTTCCATACCATTTCCGGTAGCAAAGATTCCATAGGAACGGTCATTAGGAGGGTTCGTAGCCTTGATTCCATTCAAACGGAACCATTCGGCTCGGTGGCACTTGCCAACTAATTTCTTATCTCCATACTCATCGGTGATGATACAAGAGGCGGAAGTCGGGCGCATACCGCCACGACTCACCCTGTAAGCCCGATTCTTCATTCCATATACCGCATTTTTGCCGGGGTTGGCGACCATAATTTTCCTACTATCCCTTCACCTATTTAAGCGTTGTCTAAAGCCGGAGCCGGTTCATAATCAACACCGTATAGGAAATCATATCGCATAAGAACCGGATGTCCAAGGTCTTGTTCTCTCTCAAACGCTCGCTTGAGTAGGGGTTCAGCCTCAATTTCATCTATGTGATAGGCATAGCCTTTGAAAAGGTAGGTGTCGGGTTCTTCGGGAAGGGCTACAAAGCCTTCTTGACTTTTCTTGAGCAAAGCATCCGACATAGCCTTCATATTTTCCTCTTTACGGGATTTCCGAACAAGAAATGGTAAGGCCGGTATAACCAATGTGGAAAAGGCTAACGCTCCTACTATCATAATAGTGAAATAGACTCCCATAAAGAATAGGTAAATCCAAAGACCCGCCATAGGCGCACCCATTAAGGCAAAAGGAATAGTCAAAAATAGAATGAGTATAGCATGGGCTAAGACATTACTTAGCAATTCATCTTTGAACTCTTTAGAAATCTCCATAGTTGGTGCTATGGCGTTCAAGTATATTAGCGTTCTTCTTCGTGAGATTTACCTTTTTTGGTGCTGCGTGGTCTTTCCGCTACACCACCATTTTCCATCCCATGTCCATGAAGTAATTGAGCCATTTCCATTTCGTGTCGGTGTGCCATCCTTAACTCCATAGTTTCAATTTCTTTTTGTTGTTCGGACTTCCAAAGTTCTAACATAGAAGTCACGATTAGAGTTGCGAGAGTCCCTACAATAGCAAGAAGTGAAATAAATCCTTCTAACATAGGCATAACGGAATTAGGGTCATAGATACCATAGCCGACAATAGCCAAAGCAGCCGCTAACCAACCCCAAACAATTGGAAGTCCTAATCGGCGCATCATCCAATCGTTAATAGAAGGCTTTGATTCATAGAATGGCTTATCCCCATTCCATTCGGACTTACGACCCATAGCATACAGTAGGCTTTACGACTACTTAAGATTGACTAATATAAAGTCAAGATGTCGCATTAGAAATAAAGGTTCGGACCGGGAGTGTGGGATTACACACTCCAAATGGCGCAAGGCTCTCCTGTGCATCTTTGCCATTACTGCTCACCCGGACTTTAACCGGCGATTCTCTCCACTTGGCCGTCATCGGAGGGTCTGTTTCCCTCGTTTGTTGCATACCTTAACCTCACCTATTCGGTTTATTCAGTCACGGTCCTATCCCAAATTGCAGTTCGGGACTAATTCTATGGTAGGGCGACTACCTATTTAACCTTATGTGCAAACAAGGTCATATCGTGTGCAGTAGTCCTTTGATAAGGTATAGTTAATTCATGTGCGGGTGTCGCAGGTATCAATATCATTTCAAAATCTTCAATTTCTAAAGCGTCCCATGCTTCTTGATAATCCGGACCCTTTTCTTGAGGTAACCACAGACGGTGCATATCATCATAGATGATAGTTCCATTTTCCGCTAATAACTCATGTTCTATTACCCAATACAAACATTCCAATCGGTTAATGCCATCAATCACTATCAAATCAAAACTATGGGGTTTCCATTCATTATCCAAATCATGTGGATAGTTAGGTTGAAATCTTAAGTCGGTCATGGTAGTGTGTGATGATAAATCATTGAACCAAGATTCATCACTTTCCAAAGATACCAATAATTTCGGTTCAAACTTTTCTAACCAAAGTGTTGAGGACCCGCCACCAAACTCTAAGATGTTCATTCCTTTGGACATAATAGATTCATAATAGTTCACGGCCCCATCATTAAACCAAGGTTTTGGATTAGACAGATTCATTATATCACTCCTTAACAAAGAAGTAATCCGCATCAAACGGGGTTTTAGACACCGGCCCACGCCATAGTTTGAATCCAATAGATTCAATATGAGCGATAACTTCTTCAACTTTTGGCGCACCTTCGTTGTAGTTCTCGTGCTGGGCCTCCACAATCAAAACTTTGGTATGCTCTAAACATTTAGCAGCACCGTCAATAACATCCAACTCGGCTCCTTGAACATCCATCTTAATCACATCCGGCAATGGAAACTCTCTTTGCTCCATTACAGTATCTAATCTTTCCAAAGGCAAAAAGATTGTAAAGAAATCCTTTTGGAACGCCGGAGTATTCTCCAAATAACGAGAATTACCTCCAATATGTTCGTGGTGGCAATGAAATGGAACCAAATCACCATCGGATTCTCCTAAGAATCCCATGTGGTATTCCCAACCATTTTCTTTATACAAGAACTGTAATTCGGGATTCGCTTCAAACAAAATGCTTCGGCAATTTGGAAAGTGTTGGAGAGGAGCAGTTACTTTCTTGCTCCAACTGCCGATAGCGGCTCCAATATCATAAACCACAAACTCCTCATCACCAAAAGTTTTGGATAGCAGTTCTTTTGTCGTGTCCACAGACTCCTGTGGGATGTCGCAGTAACCTACTGTATTGAAGATTTCACGATAATGTTGAAAGCGTTGTTCGGGGTTAAACTTACCATCAGCCATCCATTGATAGTAAATAGAAGGATATAAAGACTCATCTTCCATGGCAACTCAAGTCCGACTCTTACTACTTAAGATAACTTAACATGAAGGGGAAAAGCGAGGGTCTTGAATCTTAGATTCAAGGAATCTTTGGGAACCATTAAGTAGCAACCAATGAGTTGTGTAGCGTATGACGCTGACCGATTGGGCAGAAGATGAAGGGTATTCTCTTACTGTGAAGAACGGTAGTTTGCTCATTGATAATGATGAGCCTATTACTATTCACGATGCTAAGGGCATGAACAACTACTTTATCTTGCGTTGGCGACATAGAACTTGCCGACTATGTGCAGCGGATTTTGATATTTCGTTGGGTGGTTTCGGTTTCACTTGCCCTTCGTGTCTAAAAATGGAGGCACCTGTATGAAGAAAATTGGTAAAGTAAAGATGACTATGAGTAAGGACATGATAGTTAATGTCCATGCTGATGTCCACATGAAGAACGCTAATGATAAAGACGACCTATACTTTGTATTATTCAACATTATGGCCGACCCTTTGAGGTTGTCTATTGGAACTGTTGGTAATTTCTTTGAATCTCTTGAACAAGTAACCGGTTTAGGGCAACAATCACTTCACAATCTTTTGGAGAATGAGCCGGACCAATACATGACTTTAGTTCAACAGAACTATACGGATTTGGTTACTGTGAGTAGTGAAGAAAAGGTTAAGGTAGTTTTGGATAACCAAAGAAATGCTGATATGGCAAGAATGGTATTATCAAGTCTTTTACAACAAGGCTACTATGAACAGATTACTACTTATCACATTCCTAATGCTGAATCCGTAGTATCAACCCAAAAGGTTCCGACTGAATCTTTGGCTGCTGAATTGAAAGTAATGTTAGACATTTCAAAGAAGTGGGAAGGATTTGATTTAGATTCCTACATTGCAGGGATGGGTGCTTAAGATGGAAAACAAAACTTTACCACAAGCCGAAGATTTGTTAGAGGTTGTTCGTAAAAGTGTTGAAGAAGGTGTAAGTATTGGTGGCTGGGTAATGCGTTGGTCTTTCTTGGACCAAAGTTTGCTATCTCATGGACCCGAAACTCCACATCCTATACTCCAAAGTATTGAAGATGAACTTGAAGGTAGTGATTACCACTTAGACTTCCGTGCTATCAACGATGGTGTAGTAATGATTCCACAATTTGATGTTGTTTGGGAAGGTCAATTTGAGGATGTTGAAGCAACAATGTTTCCTATACGAGAGAAGATTCAATCTTTGATTGGGGAATTACCTTCGCTATCTCATATTCTATTCCTACCACCGGAGTTCCGCTACAATATGGAGGAGGAGTAAAATGACTTGGACTAATGAAAATGAAGAACCGGAACCGGAAGTTATGGACTTGGCCGATGCTCTCCAATTCTATGTGGATGAGGGCCATGCACCCGATGGATTCGTTATTCGTTATACTTACGGCGAGCCATCAGTTAATAGTGAAGCACATCCACTTTGGGAACGATTGAAATTAGTGGCTGCGGGAAATGACTTGCATTTGCACAGACGAGTCCTATTATTCAAAGAAAAGGCATACACTCAATATGAAATGACTTGGCAAGGACACCACAAACTGTTAGTGGAAACCACTAATCAAACTTGCGAATTGGTTGAGAGCATCTCTAAGGAAATGAAACTTACACCAACATTTACTTTTGGATTCATTGGTTCAAACCCTCCGCCTTTGGAGGATGAACCCGTAGCACCCGAAGATGATGTATTCTAAGAATTACGAGGGCCGTGAAGGTTGAACTCGTAGTTATCCGCATGGATATACTTGAATGGACGGTATGTGCCGACTTGCACATAATCACCGCTTCTCTTAAAGTAGTAAGCAAGCCTCTTAGGACTTCGGGCAACTTTACCCCAAAGTCGGCGAGAGTATAGATTATCAATAATGGAACGAGGCTCCATTGGTTCGGCTACACCACTCATGTAGTCATCAATGTCGTTCTCAAGTCGGCGGCTAAATACGATTCCACGGTAGGACATGGTATTATCTGTGTTGCCGGTAGTATATTAACTTTGTGGCGAATCACTTACATTGAACGCCCAAGACGCTTCAAATCATCACGGTTGCACTTACCAAGAAACATTCCCGAATCTTGGTTTTTGGCATCCACTACCATGATACGCAGGGTCTTATCATTATCATCTTCAAAGACAAGAAGATTACCATTACCAATGTCTATCCTATACTGCATGAAATCACCTAAGAGGGAAAGTGTGAGAATCATACGATTCCGTATCTCTATTCCAATGGAATACTGTTAATGGAATGGGGACTGAACCTGCACTCAACATCTCAAGATTACGAGTAGTCCATCGGGCCAAAAAGCAAGTCAAGGCTTGGGATAGACCCGTAACATAGAGATGGATAGATTCAAAGTCGTGCATACCATCCAACCAAAGGTCGGCAGTTTTCTGTAATTGGCTGAAATCGTTGGGCTTCTCAATGTTATCGTAAATGAAGTCCTCAATCACTCCGTTAGGCCCGACAACATCGTGCCGACCCTCGCAAAGACCAACCTCACGGACTTTCCACTTACGCATTATGCTCAAAGAATCCTCTCCAATCAGTTAAACTTTCGGCGGTGCATGGTTAGCCATGCTTCTCCACCGGCCATACAAGCGTCAAAGAAATCTCCAATACTCATGTCGGCAATTTCACCGGAAGCCACAAGGAAATCCTTAGCAAGATTTGTTCCCTGTCCGAAGATAGGGCCTTCATGTGGCAAGAGCATAACTTTCTCTCCGATGTGAATTGGGTCCCGACCAACCATAGTGATAGAAACTTTGGCGTTATCCTGTGAAGGAACTACGCCCATTTGAATACTGCGGTTGTTCTTATCCATGACCCATGCCTTCTTTACAAGGTCATAGTAGCCTACCTTGATACCGCCGGGTGCATCAACATACACTCGGTCAGCCAAACCACGCTCTCCATCTTTCGTCCATCGGTTTGCGGAAAATCCGCCATTTGCTTCAATATCTGCACTTACAACGCTGCTCATAATACTCGCCTTAATTTCCAAGGGGTTCTTTCACCTATTTAAGCATTCACTTTCTCTTAAGTGGGTATCGCCATACACCGGTGATTAACCAATGGAACATTGTGTCTTTTACTTCACAATCATTACAAAGCACCCAAATAGATTCATGGTCGCTCAACATCTGTAATCCTTGATGTGCAGGTTTCTTATTCCAACCCTTCCATGAAGGCATAAGCCGAGGTAGTTTGGCTTTCCAACCTGTGCTACCGCAGTATGCACACGATTCACATTTGATATTTTTACCAATCATAATAGTCGTCCCCGCCAAATGCCAATCCAAATGCAAACAACAAAAACATAATTCCACAAACTAATTCCATACCCATCAAATCCTCCGCCGAATCTCCTACTATTTAATCTAATCGCAACTCCCGCCATTCCACATTGCCTTTTTGTATCAAATCCCTAATACGCCGTTGCTTTGTGCTAAGGGAAGCCTTCCCCGATTTTACATCCAAAAGAATTACCTTTCCTTCTTTCAAGTTCAATTCTTTGTCCTTTCTCCAATCAAATACTACATAATCAATTGGTTGTCCTAAGAAAGTCCAATCTTCCGGTTTCCAATGGTCCTCTATACCTTCCGCTGAAACGAATGGGGTCCATTTTTCAAGAAGTTGGCCTCGTGTTGTGTGGGCGGAGGCTGCCCTACCCTTTTGTTTCTTGACTTCACTTTCAAGTTCATGGATTTCCACTACTTTCAAAGCCAAATCATTTTCCAAACCAATCTTTTCTTCATTGGCTTGTTCTAAGTCATCACGCTTAAAGTGTAACTCGTGGCGCATATTTTCCAACATGATTTCTAAATCTTCAATACGGCTTCTTTGATAATCTTCTCTATCATCTTCAATGGCTTCGCCACGCTTACGAATAGACCAATAGCGAGAGCCGAACCATGCTATCCACCAAACCACAATCATGGCAAAGCCAAGTAGCAACGGTTCCATAGTATTTCAAAGTGGTTTTACTTATTTGAAACTTCACACTCACACGAATTATCGGGGGTTAAGATAGCATTACAAACTTCGCACACTACTATTTCCATAGAATCCCTCAATTGTCGCTTGGATTGCTTGCATCAAAGTTCATATCCACGCACATTTCCTTGAAACGGTTGCGAATTGTAACTTCCGTTACACCGGCGGCGATAGCCACTTCTCTTTGAGTCCTGTTATGACCGCACAACATGGCTGCAAGATATACTGCGGCGGCAGCAATACCTGTTGGGCCACGACCGGCGGTTCCACTAATCTTTTGGGAATCACTTACCAATCTCAACGCACGAACTTGCACCGGACTTGGGAGATTCAATGAAGTGCAAAACCTTGGAACATAGCCCGAAGGTTCAGCAGGTGGCACTTGGATTTTGAGAGCCTTGACGATAGCACGATAGGTTCTTCCGATTTCCTTTCGGCCTGTTCGGGAATAATGTCCGACTTCATCAAGGGTTCTTGGAGCGTCAGCCATACGACAAGCAAGGTAAAGTGATGCGGCCACTACTCCTTCAATGGAACGACCACGCACTAACTTCATCTTCACGGCATTACGATAATGACGAGCAGCCTCTAACTTGATAGTGTTCGGCAAACCCATCTGTGTAGCCAATCGGCGTAGTTCCGCTAACGCTACTACAAGGTTTCGCTCGGTTGCATCCTTAATACGGGTTCTTTGATGTTGCTTTCGGAGCCTGTGAATCTTACTCGCCATGTCTTTAGACAACGGTGCGCCCATAGCATCACGGTTTTGCCAAGAAATATCGGTGGAAAGTCCTCCATCGTGAATCAAATCACTCTTTGGTGCGCCCCAACGCTCACCTTGCATACCATCTCCGTCAGCAAACACTCGGTTATCCTTACCGTAGTCAATTGGCGCACTATTGTTCACCAAACCACAATCATGGCATACCATGTAGCCATTTGTATCTTCATAGCACTTACCAGCACATTCCACGCACTTATCAACATCAACGGTCATATCAAACTCTTGTTCCTCGGACATAATGCTCACTTCTCCCTTCACCTATTTAACCTTTCGCATCTCTTTAAGTATGTTGTTGGGTCTTGAATCCTGTTAGGATGGACACTCTCGGATTTGAACCGAGGGTCACTTGGTTATGAGCCAAGCGCATTAACCAACCTATGCTAAGTGTCCTTTGAGAGTATATTAACTCAAACTTTTTTCTTAGTCCCTTTGGACTTCTTAGATTTAGACTTCTTAGCCTTTGGTTTTTCTTCCTTGGGCTTTCTCCCTGTTGGGGTCGGAACATCTTTGAAACGAATCATTGTTGGATTCATTCGGCGATACACTCCGTTAATCATGCCTTCACCCCAAGAGATTCTCATAGCATCATTTTTGACGGAAAAGGATTTCCATGTTTTGTCTTTGTTGATACGAACACGCTCCACTTCAAATGAAGAACGACTTGGAAGTGCCTTAGACCAAATAACGGGTCCAGCAAATGCTGGATTGATTTCAACCTCGCCATCCCAATACTTAGATAGTTTCGCTTTAGTCAATTTATCTCCGACTTTGAGAGATAGCATTTTCCCTTCGCTTTTAGCAGGGGATTTCTTTTTAGATTTCTTCGCCATAGTTAGCACCTTCAATTATCATAGGAGGGCTTCTCCCTTATTAACATTGTGCTAATCACTTGGTATTGAATGGTGCATCAGCATTATACTTAACGCCCGCAAGTCCAAAGACATACACTTCATGGGAACGATTACGCATGAGGCTACCCGTCATGGTTTTCCCAAGCGTTTGAAATCGCTTATCAATCTTGAGATTGCTTGTAATTTGTCTTGCACTCGGAGCATTGCGAAGGCTACCAAGTAATCGTTGCCGAAGTTCATCAACTCCAAAGCCACGACCTTCCTCGGTCATCATATTCACAATACTATCAATCCATTTTTGTCTGCTTGTTCCAACCATTTTTAATCACTCCATTGTAAAGTCAAGGCCAAATTGTTCCTGTGCGAGCATGACTTTCACGGCCTTGATGTGCTTACAGTCATGCTTATAGCGCAGGTGGTTTGGACATTCACACCGCCAATCGGGGTTAAAATTAAGAACAGTATATCGCTTTCCTGTATCTCCTACAACAGTCCAAACTGAATCGGATTTTTGAATTACCCTTCCATCAGTCGCTATGCGTAGCCCTCGGTGGTCCCGTCCCGCCATGGGATTAGAACCGCACTTTCACCTATTTAACCGTTCTTATTCCCAATTGGAGATAAATGATGCGTCAAACTCCTCGGCATCCTCATCAATATCCACTTCAACGGGTATCATGTATTCGGCTTCTTGAACCGCCGTCATAATAGCGTTAATCAAGTCTTGATAGTTAGCAGTAGTGGAGTTTAAGAAATCATCCATTAGGTCTTGGGCTTCTTCCGAATCACCCGCAACGGCTTCTTCAAAGTTAGTATTCCTTTCACCAACATGAACTTCTTTGAGAATAGAACTCCAACCCATTACATCAGCATCAACGGTATCTTCATCCAAAGCAATAATAGCCCAACGCTTAGATAGCAAGTAAGCAACTACATCTTTATCATCGGTCTTTTCCTCTTTCCACATCCTAACCAATTCTTTTGGAACATTGGCATGAGGGAACCAAGAAAGCCCTACTTGGTATTCATCCCCATCAATAACTTTCAAACCTATGATTGCTATGGTAGCAACAAACGGTTTTCCATATAGAGGATTCATAGCAATAACGGGAACCATCTCGGCTGAATCCAACAATAATGTTTCCGTCATATCTTTTGCTGCACTAATCAAATAATCTTCAGCCCCAGCATCCATTAGGCGGGTGTATTGTTCCATGATTGAGTCAAACTCATCCGATTCCATGTTATACTTGTGGTGTTTTCAAGTATTTAATGACTTTCATGCCTCTTGGAAATAAATGCGGGGGATTCCTACTCGGCGTTCACCATTGACTTCCAACTCTTTCCAAAATGTAATAAACTTGGATAAACTAATAACATAAAGCGTTCCTCCAAACTCGGCTGCGGGAGTAATTGTTTGGGTAACTTGGTGTCCCTTCTTAGCAATTCTTTTGAACTCATCAACCGTCATAGTGAAATAACCATCCTCAAACTTTACATCAGTAATGGGTTCCGGCGTAGCCGCCAGCGTTCTCTCTTGACTTTTTCTTGTAGGTCGGCGTGTGGTTTTCTTTTGGGCGGCCTTCCCTTTCACTTCATCTCTCAAATCATGTCCACAACTCAAACAAACTGCAAACTTTTTCCCATCTTCTTCGGCATAGCCAACATTGAAAACATAATCCGAATGATTGATAGTCCATTTAGGGACAACTGCATTCACTCGGCGGTCATAAGAAGTAGTATCGCTACATTGCGGGCAATATACTGTAAGTGGCACGGCAGTAGTATTCTTTCCCATTTGCCTCTCATAAGTGAAATTATCGGGAGCGAAGTCATACACTTCCCAACCACTCATGGCTTGACCTTCGGGGACATCACGAACCGTAGCCATAGTATATGATAGAACTTTCACCCATTTAACGGTTAGCAATGTGGGAGATAATCGCACCAGCCATAAATCCAATCAATGTTGAGCCAAACATTCCAATAGCCAACTCCTCCGTAACACCTTCAGCGGATTTAGAAACTGTAAGTTCGCCTTTGAGTCCAAAACGCTTCTTGTAATCATTGAAACTTGCTTCTAAGTCGGGCTTGTTCCAAAGAATCCAACGAGATAGAGAACCGGCAGTAGTAGGGTCTTTCCAATCTTCTTTTGTGGAAGTAGTGGTTCCGCCACCATGTCTTTCAAGGTAGCGTTCCATTCTTTCTTTGTCGCCGTGCTTAGTATAATCACTTGCCCCTCTTTGTCCAAAGTGTGTGGTTTTCAACTTTTTACCATCACTATCATAGAAAACGGCCATCAATTTCTTTTGGGAATTGGATGAACGAGAGATTTCCACAGAATGTGGTTTAGAAGATTCAGCACCCCATTCCACATCTTCTTGCCAATTATCTTCTTTCTTTTTCTTAGGATGTTTTTCTGTCCACTCCACATCGTCCCAATCCAAAACTTCTTCATGCCTAAACTTTGCAGTTTTCTTAGCAATTGACTTAGGTTGTTTGCTGAATTGCTTTCCATCCTTCATGGCTTTACGCTTTTTAGCACTTGTTTTCTTGTATTCCTCATCCGTTAGGGCATCAATAGCCTTCGCAGGTAAATATCTTTCACCGGTTTTACTTGATTTCTTACCACTCTTGGTTTTCCAATCTTGGTCGCCCCAATCTTTCAAAGACTTTTGGGATTTAGTTTTCTTGGAACTCTTGTAGGGCCTCTTGTTCTTCTTTGCCATTGCTTTTTCATAATCTTCGGTCAAAGATTGGGCTTTACGAGCCGACCATTGACCCGCTTTAGTTCCATCTTGGGCTTTAGCAAGAATCCTCTTGAAAATACGATTTCGGACTTTTGCACCTTCCTCTCCATAAGTTTTCACATATTTCTTGAGTCGCTTTTCCTCTTTAGACTCCGCTTCAAAAGTTTCGGCAGCGTTTCTCCCTAACATTCGGGCATAAGCGTAGTAGGATTCTTCCACACAATCTTCACAAAAGCCTTCATCTCCGTAAGCATCCTCTTGATTATCGGGATTTATAGTTGTTTTACACCATCTATGCTTACAAATCGCCGATTCAGCACGACTCGTCATTACTGAATACTTGAATGGTTGGTAACCATCAATTGCCGAAGAATGAGTTAGCCCTTCATCATCATAATCTTCTAAGGTTTGATTAGGTTGATATTCGGCTTCTTTCCATCCCGTAGCACGGATAGCACGACCTTGGGCCACGGCTTTGGCTTTCGCTCCACGACCACAGTAAATCTTTTGGTCGCCCCATTGGAAACAACCCGGACTAACTTCCCGAACAGGCATCACAATTTAGTTAGCCTTACGACTATTTAATACCATTACCACTTGTTGAGAGGACATGATTCCTTACTAAGTTTGGCTTTAGCACGGATATTACATCCACAAACCTCACAATGAGTTCCGGATATTTTGGTTTTTGCATGAGGACATCGGCGACAAATACCTAACCTTTTGATATACTCGGCTTGGTCCATACTACCGTTATAATGCTCTCACTACTTCAAAGTTTCGGTGCGAGGCATTAAATAGCGGGATAGGGAAGATAATGCTATGTCTGTCGTGGGTTCGTCATTTGACTATTTTTCAACAAAGGCCCCTGTGCTAAGACAACCACTCGGATTTGCGGCAGACACCCAACTATTTGGAGTTCCCGGTGCGGGCTTATTAGATGATGTTGCTACTGCTGGCGGTAAAAGATTTGCCAAAAACATTGGAGGAGATGCAACTACCGCAGCCCTCAAGAAACAGATTACCGGTGAACTTGCCGAAGAACTCGGTGAGGAGTTAGCGGAAACTGTGGGTCAAAGAGTAGGTAAGCAACTTGCTGAAAGTGGTGTAACTAAGGCTACTAAGAAGGAAGTCAGCGAAAAAATCGCTAAAGAACTCATTGAAGATGGTGTAGCACCCGAACTTGCGGAAAAGATTGCCAAAGAAGCGGTCCAAAAACAAGTCAAATCTAATGCTATGAATGCAGCAGCCCAAAAGATTGGTAAAACTTTCATTAAGGGTGGTATCATAGCCGGTGCTGCTTTCGGTATTTGGAACTTTAGTGCTGGATTTGTTAGTGCTGCCGGTGATGCGTTAGGAGAAGCCGGTGCTGAAACTGCTACTGAAATTATTGAATGGATGGGAGAAAATCCAATTGTAGCAGCCGGTGTCGGTGGTCTTGGACTTCTTTTGGTAGGTGGATTCTTATTATCTATCTTGGCTCCTATGTTTGCCACAAGGAAAGCCAAAGAAGTAGTAACCAAGGAAGATGACGAGGAAGGCGGAGAGTGATACTTTGCCTACTTGGATGCAAACAGGTAAAAGTCCCGACCAAACTTGGTGGAAAGAAAGTTCCGGTTGTAATACCAACTTTAAGTCATCAGTAATGATACGAGATGGTTACGAAGGTGTAAATCGTGAACTGAAGAAAACCGTGGTGGATGGCGAAACCGAGTATATGTTTCCCAAAGTTTTGACCGGTGACCGTATTAACATTGATGTCCAAACTTTATCCGATGGCAAAGGTAAGTCCGATAAGTGCCAAATTAGAATGGCTGCATTGAATATGGAGTATGTTATCAAAGAAGTTATCAAAGTTTTGGAAAGCAAACCTCCGGAGGAGCAGCAACAACTCTTGGCTGATTCCAACAAACTTACTGAAATTATGCTTCCTATTATGACTGAAAATCCAACGGTCGTATTACCACTCATTAGAACTCAAAAGATTAACACCGATTCCGATGGAATGGGTAGGAGTGAGATATTCATTGAAAATGAATGGAAGGCTGGAATCATGTTCATTACTTGCCAATATGGGTATTCGGCTTCCGCTGAAGCAAGTGATTGGTCTAAATCAGCAAAGTTCATCCTTACTGAAATTGCTCCATTGGTGATTGACTTGGCTCTTGCCGTAGTAAGTATTGCATTGGGTTGCACTATTGGAGCAGCATTTACTGTGGGAGGTAGTTGTTTGGCAGCCCTCGCTCTTTCCACGGCACTTCTCGCTGCTGAAATGGCCTATCTTTACCATGAGTATCAACAAACGGCTTTTGGTTTCATTGATACCAACAAATACGATTGTCGTTTCCCGACTCCCGGTGGCTTTCAACATCTCTATACTTTAGAAATTGTGGATACCTTGGAAGATATTATCCCAATTGTTCCTCAAGACTTGAAAACCCCTGCCAATGAAGCAGCCCTACAAAGTAATACTCAAGTGCAAGGCAAGATTGCCACGAGCAACTCCATTTCCACAGGTCGTCAAATGGCAATTATATTTGCTATGATAGGAGCCACCCTTTTGATATTTAGTGGAGGTAACTCTAATGATTGATGTTTTTCAAAACCGTGATTATCGGACTACCCGATTACTTAAGACGGAGTTCAATTCCTCGTGGTTTGGGAATGATGAAGGCGAATGCGTTTATTCGGACCCAAGTGTAGTGTGGGTTGAAACCTATTCTAAATCTAAAGATACCAATTTACTTTGTGAGTCTAAACACGAAGTAAAGATTGGAATAAGAGGAGATGAAGAAA